>ERZ780168.295-NODE-295-length-61858-cov-61.223905_pt1 | contig 61858 bp, 53 predicted proteins | sample MGYA00510981_ERZ780168 | MGnify/ENA primary metagenome ERZ780168 (study PRJEB29588, sample SAMEA2158769) | human gut metagenome | biome: human gut; feature: human-associated habitat; material: faeces | place: Denmark | collected 2008/2010 ...
GCTGAATTTTTCAAACATTTTCGCTAATATTGCACTTGCCCTTGGACTCTACACACGCAAATAATTCCAAAAATAAAGATAATTAGGAGGGGCAAATTACTTTGTTTTACGTAAAAAATTTCTAACTTTGCATACGAAAAAAGAGGCAAACACCCGTATTTAGCCTTAATTCTGACGCTAACTGCCTGAATACACTGTATTTATGTTGCATAGCACGATGGTTACAGCCTATCTGCGAAGTGCTCTGAAATGTTATCTTTTTTAAGGATTTTTACGCCTTGCAGTCCATGGAAGGTGAATTTTTCTGTTTTGGGATAACAATTTTTCAGCCGGGGTCGGCCCTTTGTTCTGAAATAGCATAAAATAATCAATCTTTATATATGGTATCATTAGCAATATTCGGAATTGAAAACAACAGCATTCTTGCCCTGACGGCATTGCTGACCGGTATCGCATTGGTAGCGCTTGCAATGTTGATTGCCAAGCTGATTGGCCCGCGCTCATTCAACCCGCAGAAGGGTGAGGCTTACGAGTGCGGTATCCCTACGCGAGGCAATTCGATGACCCGTTTCTCCGTGGGCTACTACCTCTATGCTATTCTGTTTTTGATGTTTGACGTCGAAGCTATCTTCCTGTTCCCGTGGGCAGTGCATGTGCGCGACCTCGGTTCGGCAGGCCTCATCAGCATCGCCGTCTTCTTAGGTTTTCTCATACTGGGCCTCGCATACGCTTGGCGGAAAGGAGCTTTGTCATGGAAGTAAAGGAAGTTACCACCAAGAGCATGCCCTACGAGGCGTGGAAAGACAACGAATATATCGAGAAGCTTGTCAAGGAGCTTCAGGACAGCGGTGCCAACGTGCTCGTCGGCACCCTCGACAAACTTATCAACTGGGGGCGGTCTAACTCTATCTGGCCTCTTACCTTCGCCACCAGTTGCTGCGGTATCGAATTCGTGTCGCTTGGAGCGGCCCGTTTCGATATGGCGCGTTTCGGCTGGGAAGTAGCGCGTGCCTCGCCCCGTCAGGCCGACTTCATCATGGTGGCCGGTACGATTGTCAACCGCATGGCCCCGGTGCTCCGTCGTCTCTACGACCAGCTCGCCGAGCCTAAATACGTGATTGCGTGCGGCGGCTGCGCCATCTCGGGCGGCCCGTTCCGCAAGTCGTACCATGTAGCCCGCGGCATCGAGGATATTATTCCGGTCGACGTGTACGTGCCCGGATGTCCTCCCCGTCCCGAAGCGATGATTTACGGTATCATGCAGCTGTCACGCAAAATCAAGGTGGAGAAATTCTTCGGAGGAGTCAACCGCCAGGAGCGTCAGCAGAAATTTTTTGAAGACCATCCCCTCGACTGAGGCAACGGTGCTCCGATTCATAAACCATCATTATTGTAAAAGAAACAATCAACAATATGGCCACTATACAGGATAAAATCTCAAAGCTGTTTCCCGATGCTGTTTTCGAGCAGGCCGACACGCTTCAGATTACTATTCCCGACGCCCGGCTCCAGAGCCTCGCACGCACCCTGCGCGACGACCCTGACCTGGCTTTCGACTTCCTCGTGACAATCGTCGGTATGGACTGGAAGGACTCGATGGGATGCATTTACTATCTCGCATCGTCAGCCCATTCGCATACGTTAGCCGTCAAGGTGTCGACTCCCGACCGCGTCAACCCGATGCTCCACTCCGTTTCCAACGTATGGACTATCGCCGAGATTTTCGAGCGTGAGATCTACGACTTCTTCGGCATCGTGTTCATCGGCAACAAGGATATGCGTCGCCTTTTCCTCAATATCGACTGGGTGGGCTATCCGCTCCGCAAGGACTACGACGCTTCGCCCGAGCTCAATCCCGTATCGATTGAGAATGAGCGCCAGAGCGACGGCACCGACATGTATGTCGAGAATGCCGAGGGCAACGTGGAGAAGAAACACCGCCTTATTTTTGACAAAGACGACTTTGTAGTCAACATAGGCCCGCAGCACCCCGCCACCCACGGCGTGTTGCGTTTCCGCACCGCTGTCGACGGCGAGACAATCAAGAAAATCGACGTCTACATGGGCTATATCCACCGCGGAGTCGAAAAACTTTGCGAGGACCTGATGTATCCGCAGACCCTCCATTTCATGGACCGTCTCGACTATTTCTCGGCTCACAACTACCACCACGGCCTCTGCCTTTGCATCGAGAAGGCAGCCGGCATCGAAGTGCCCCGCCGCGCACAGGTCATCCGCGTCATCATGGACGAGCTTTCGCGTATCGCGTCGCACTGCCTGTTTATCGGTACGTTCTGTATGGACCTCGGCGCCACCACGATGCTCTTCTACGCCCTGCGCGTGCGCGAGCAGATACTCGACATCATGGACAAGACATGCGGTGCCCGCATGACATTCAACTATGATGTGATTGGCGGCGTGATGGCAGATCTCGACCCTGACTTCGTCAGCGACGTCAAGGCTCTCCTTGCCGTTCTCCCCAAAAACATCAAGGAATACAACAAGATATTCACCGGCAACGTCATCACCAAGAACCGTATGGAGGGCGTGGGCGTGCTTTCGCGCAAGGATGCCATCGACTACAGCGTCACCGGTCCTTCAGGCCGCGCTTCGGGCTGGGCGTGCGACGTGCGCAAGACCCACCCTTACAGCATCTACCCCGAACTCGACTTCGAGCAGGTGGTCATGGAGGAGGGCGACTCGATGGCGCGTTTCAAATGCCGCATGAAAGAAATCGAGCAGTCGGCCCACATCATCGAGCAGCTCATCGACAATATACCCGACGGCGACTACTGCGCCAAGGTGCCCAAAGTGCTTAAACTTCCTGTGGGACAGTGGTTCCAGATGGTCGAAGGCTGCCGCGGCGTCTTTGCAGTATATATCGAGAGCGACGGCTCCACCAAGCCTTACCGCCTGAAGATTGCGCCCCCGTGTCTGCCTCTTGCGGCCGTGGTAGACCATATCACCTCAGGCAACAAAATCGCCGACCTTATCACAATCGGCGGCTCGCTTGACTACATCGTGCCCGATATGGACAGATAATCCTGACCGAGTCACATTATTATAAAACGGAAATATAGTAATTATCAAATAAAGATAAAATCTTCATGTTTGACTTTTCTAACATAACAGGATGGATTCACGACCTGCTGGCTTCATTCATGGCCAACTGGCTGGTGGTGCTGACCGAGTGCGTCCTCATAGGTGTCGGCCTGTTGCTGGCATATTCTCTGCTCGCTCTCTTCTACATCTATTTCGAGCGCAAGGTGTGTGCGGCGTTCCAGTGCCGTCTCGGCCCCAACCGTGTAGGTCCTTTCGGTGTGCTGCAAAGTTTCGCCGATATGTTCAAAATCCTTATCAAAGAGCTTATCTGTCTCAAGCATACCGATAAATTCCTCTTTGCTCTTGCCCCCTATCTCGTGATTGCTGCCTCGATGCTCGCCTTTGCAGTGCTTCCGTGGGGCAAGGGGCTTCAGATTATCGACTTCAATATCGGTATCTTCTTCCTGATAGCCGTATCGTCGATCGGCGTGCTCGGCATACTTCTCGCCGGATGGTCGTCAAACAATAAGTTCACCCTTATCGGTGCGTTGCGTTCGGGCGCCCAGATGGTCAGCTACGAGCTTTCTATCGGCCTGTCGGTCATCACTATGGTGGCATTCGCAGGCACGATGTCGGTGACCGGTATCGTAGAGGCGCAGGGCGACTGCTGGTTCATCTTCTCGGGTCATATCCCCGCCATCATCGCCTTCATCATCTATATGATAGCAGGTACGGCCGAAACCAACCGCGGCCCGTTCGACCTTCCCGAGGCCGAGTCGGAGCTTACAGCCGGTTACCACACCGAGTATTCGGGTATCCACTTCGGTTTCTTCTACCTTGCCGAATACCTCAACCTCTTCATCGTTGCCGGCGTGGCTTCGCTGCTCTTCTTCGGCGGCTGGATGCCTCTGCATATTCCCGGCTGGGACGGCTTCAACGAAGTGATGAACTATATCCCCGGTCCCATCTGGTTTATCGGTAAGGCCGTGGCTCTTTCGTTCGTCATCATCTGGTTCAAATGGACATTCCCCCGTCTGCGTATCGACCAGCTTCTTGCTCTCGAATGGAAATATCTCCTCCCCATCAACCTTTTCAACCTCGTGCTGATGGTGCTGGTGATTGTCTACGGTCTCCACGGCCCGGTTGTCCCCGTGCAGTAATCGGTGGCAGTCTGTGACCACAGCGATGGTGAATTAAAACCCTAACCCTCAAAAAATACAGAAAAAACAGCAAAATAATCAGCGGTTATGAGCGAAACATACGGAAAAATAGCCCAAGTAATCGGCCCGGTAGTCGATGTCATCTTCGAAGGTGAGCAGAACGTACTTCCCCCGATTTACACTGCATTGAAAATCGACCGTCCCGACGGCTCAATGCTTATACTCGAGGTAGAGCAGCATATCGGTGAAGACACCGTGCGATGCGTGGCAATGGAGAGTACCGACGGACTGCAGCGCGGCATGCGTGTCGAGAACCTCGAACGACCCATCGCCGTACCTACCGGCGGACAGGTCAAGGGCCGTCTGCTCAACGTCATCGGCGAGGCTATCGACCACCTTCCCGAGCTCGACCGCGACAAGCTCCGTCCCATCCACCAGCCCGCGCCCAAATTCGAGGACCTCACCATCGGTACCGAAATACTTTACACCGGTATCAAGGTGATTGACCTTCTCGAGCCTTACAGCAAAGGCGGCAAAATCGGTCTGTTCGGTGGTGCCGGTGTAGGCAAGACCGTGCTTATCATGGAGCTTATCAACAATATCGCCAAGGGTCACAACGGTTTCTCGGTGTTCACCGGTGTCGGTGAGCGTACCCGCGAGGGTAACGACCTTCTCCGCGAAATGATTGAGAGCGGCGTAATGAAATACGGCGAGAAATTCAAGGAAGGAATGGAACGCGGCGAGTGGAACCTCGAGGATGTCGACATGAAAGAGGTGGCCAACTCACAGGCTACACTGGTGTTCGGCCAGATGAACGAGCCGCCGGGCGCACGTCTGCGTGTGGCGCTTTCGGGTCTGACCGTGGCCGAGCAGTTCCGCGACCAGGACGGCGGTGGCAAGGAAATCCTCCTCTTCATCGACAACATATTCCGTTTCACCCAGGCGGGTTCGGAGGTATCGGCACTTCTCGGCCGTATGCCCTCGGCCGTGGGCTACCAGCCTACGCTTGCCTCGGAGATGGGTGCCCTGCAGGAGCGTATCACCTCGACCAAGAACGGTTCAATCACCTCCGTACAGGCCATCTACGTGCCTGCCGACGACTTGACTGACCCGGCTCCGGCCACAACCTTCTCGTTCCTCGACGCCACGACCGTGCTTTCGCGTAAGATTGCCGAGCTCGGTATCTATCCGGCCGTCGACCCCCTCGAATCGACTTCACGTATCCTCGACCCCAACATCATCGGCGAGGACCACTACAATACCGCGCAGGCTGTCAAGCAGCTGCTCCAGAAGTACAACGAGCTTCAGGACATCATCGCCATCCTCGGCGTCGACGAGCTTTCCGACGAAGACAAACTCGTCGTGGCCCGTGCCCGCCGCGCGCAGCGTTTCCTCTCGCAGCCGTTCCACGTGGCCGAGCAGTTCACCGGTCTCCCCGGCGTGCTTGTGCCCCTGAGCGAGACAATCCGCGGCTTCAAGATGATACTTTCAGGCGAAATGGACCAGTATCCCGAGCAGGCGTTCCTCAATGTCGGTACAATCGACGACGCCATCGCCAAGGGCAAGAAGCTCCTCGCCGAAGTACAATAAGCCGCCCGGGAGTTACGTTAACATTATCAATAAACGAATACCAATAACAGCGATATGACACTGAAAATCATCTCAGCCACCGAAGTGCTCTTCGAAGGAGACGTTGACATGGTGACATTGCCCGGCGAAAAGGGACGCTTCACGGTGCTCAACAACCATGCGTCGCTTATATCGACCCTCGTGGCCGGCGACATCGCCTACCGTCACGACTCCGTCACGTCGACCACACATATCGACGGGGGCATTGCTGATGTGGATAACAATCTGGTGTCGGTCTGCGTATATTAACTGTGATGAAACGACTCACCCTCATAGCATTACTGCTTATCTCGACCCTGGTGTCGGTGAGCTTTCCCGCTGCGGCTTCGTCGAAGCATGACGAAGGCACGGAGGGGAAGAGCAAAATCGACCCGAAAGAGATAATTTTCGAGCACCTGGGCGACCGCTACGGCTGGGAAGTGCCTTTCTGCCACCACAAGTCGATACCGCTGCCCATCATAGTGTTCGGCAGCGACGGCCTGCACATATTCTCGTCGGAGCGCATATCGCACGGACAGGTCTATGTGGACGGCGACAAGACGTTCCGTCTGGCCGACAAGGGTGACTTCAAGGGCAAAGTCGTCGAAATCGTCGACGGCAAGGAGGTGCGCCCGTTCGACATCTCTATCACGAAGAATGTCGCCGCGCTGATACTGACCGTCATAGTGGTGTGCCTGTTGCTGCTTCCGCTCAAGCGCTACTACAAGCGCAAGGGCTACAAGGCACCGCGCGGATGGCTCGGAGCCATCGAGGCGCTGACCGCTTTCATCTATGACGGTGTCATCAAGTCGACGCTCAAGGACAAGGCGGCCAAGTTCGCCCCCTATCTTCTCACCGCATTCTATTTCATCTTCGTGATGAACCTCATGGGGCTTATGGTAGTGTTCCCCGGCGGCGCCAACCTTACAGGCAACATCGCCGTGACGCTCGTGCTCGCTATACTCACTTTCCTGGTGACCAATATTTTCGGCACGAAGCACTACTGGAAGGAAATCTTCTGGCCCGATGTGCCCCTGTGGCTCAAATTCCCGCTACCCATCATGCCGATTATCGAGATATTCGGTATGTTCACCAAACCGGCCGCGCTGACAGTGCGTCTGTTCGCCAACATGATGGGCGGCCACATGATAGTGCTCGTGCTCACACTGCTCATCTTCATCTTTGCCGAGATGGGTATGGCGGTGGCAGGCGGCACGGCAGTCGTATCCACTCTCTTCTCCATCTTCATGTTGCTGATCGACGTGCTCGTCAGCTTCATCCAGGCTTACGTGTTCACGATGCTCTCGACCATCTTCATCTCACTCGCGCAGGAAAACCCGCACAAGGAGCATGCCGGGGCCGAGGCAGCGCACTGACGGCACAAGAGCTTCCGACTCAGGAGAACTCAGAGTCCTCAGAGCACTCAGAGAACTCAGAGAACTCCGAAAAATTGACAACTAAAACAAAAAATAACCATTTAAAATAAAAACACTATGTTCTCAATGATTTCATTAGTAGATGCCCTTCAGGGATTAGGCGCAGCTCTCGGCGCAGGTGTAGCAGCTATCGCAGCTGGTATCGGTATCGGTAAAATCGGTTCTTCAGCAATGGAAGCAATCGCACGCCAGCCTGAAGCTGCCGGTGACATCCGAAGCAATATGATTGTGATCGCCGCCCTCGTGGAAGGTGTGGCACTTTTCGCCGTGATTGTTTGTATCCTCGCGTTGTTCCTTTAATAACAGCAGGCTGTAGTTTCAATCTACGTCAAAACAACTTAACTAACCTGTCTTTTCAACAATGGAACTATTCACCCCTGACTTCGGTCTGATATTTTGGATGTTTCTAAGCTTCGCCGTGCTCTTTTTCATCCTGTGGAAATTTGCGTGGCCTGCCATCACCAAAATGATCGACCAGCGAGCCGAGTTAATCGACAAGGGTGTGGAATATGCTCAGCAGGCCAAACAGGACCTTGACCATGCACAGGCTAAAGCCGAAGAGGTGATGCAGGAGGCACGCCTCCGGCAGGCCGACATACTCCGCGAAGCCGACCGCGTCAAGACTCAGATTATAGAGGAAGCACGCGGCGAGGCACGCCAGGCTGCAGCCAAGGAACTCGACCAGGCCAAGCTCCAGATTGAGCAGGCCCGTAAGGAGGCTGAGCAGAATATTCGCGACGAGGTGAGCGCATTTGCACTAAACATCGCACAGAAAGTGGTGCGCAATCAGATGAGCGACTCCAAGGCGCAGACACAGCTTGTCGACAGTTTGCTCGACGAAATAGAGAAGAAAAACTGATAAAGCGATATGAACGACGGTCTTATACCACGACGATATGCCAAGGCACTGCTTAAGTTCGCCCAAGAGAAGGGGCAGGACAAGCGTGTCTATGCCCTGATGCAGACTCTCGGCGACAGCTTTGCCGCCCAGCCCGCCCTCGGCAAGGCGGTGACCAACCCGTTTGTCTCCGCCGCCGACAAGACGAAACTGCTGATGACGGCGTCGGGAGCAACCGACAAAGATTCTGTCTTTGCCGACTTCATCAAGTTGCTGATTGCCAACAACCGCATCGACATGATGCGGCCCGTTGCACTGGCTTATCTCGAGATGTACCGCAAGGCCAACAACATCTATCTTGTCGAAATCACATCGGCAGCGCCGATGGGCGACAAGGAGATGGCGCGTCTCAAAGCCTTGATAGGCAGCCACGTGGGCAATGCCACCGTGGAGTATGAAACCTCAGTCGACCCCGACCTTATCGGCGGCTTCGTGGTAAAGATTGATTCTGAGCGTCTTGACGCTTCAATCAAAAATGAATTGAAACAATTGCGTTTGAAACTTTTAAGCAAGTAAAAAGTAATGATTAACCCCAGCGAGATATCGGAAGTATTAAAACAACAGCTCGAAAGCGTTAACTCAAAGGTAGCGTTTGAAGAGGTAGGCACGGTGCTTGAAGTAGGCGACGGCGTGGCACACGTATATGGTCTTGACAATGTGTGCGCCAACGAGCTCGTTGAGTTTGAAAACGGCGTCAAGGGCGTGGCCCTCAACCTTGAGGAGAGCAACGTCGGCGTCATCCTGCTCAACGATGTCAACAAAGTGACCGAAAACATGACCGTGCGCCGCACCGGAGAAATCGCCTCCATACCTGTGGGCGAAGGTGTATTCGGCCGCGTAATCAATGTATTGGGCGAGCCTGTCGACGGCCGCGGTCCCATCGAGGGAGAGCGGTTGCTGATGCCTCTGGAGCGCAAGGCCCCGGGCGTTATCTTCCGTCAGCCCGTTAATCAGCCGTTGCAGACAGGTATCAAGGCCGTCGACGCCATGGTGCCCATCGGCCGCGGACAGCGTGAGCTTATCATCGGCGACCGTCAGATTGGCAAGACCGCAATCGCAATCGACACAATCATCAACCAGCGTAAGAACTTTGAGGCCGGCAAGCCGGTATACTGTATCTACGTGGCTATCGGCCAGAAAGCGTCGTCAATCGCCGCTACCGTCGAGACACTCCGCCAGCACGGCGCCCTCGACTACACCGTAGTCGTATCGGCCTCGGCTTCCGACTCGGCAGCCATGCGCTATTATTCGCCTTTCGCCGGCGTGGCTATCGGCGAGTATATCCGCGACACGGGCCGCGACGCGCTCATCGTCTACGACGACTTGTCGAAGCAGGCTGTCGCATACCGCGAGATTTCGCTTATCCTTAAGCGTCCTTCGGGTCGCGAGGCATATCCGGGCGACATCTTCTATCTGCACTCGCGTCTGCTGGAGCGTGCGGCAAAGATTATCGACAACCAGAAGGTCGCATCGATGATGAACGACCTCCCCGCAGTGCTCAAGCCCCTCGTCAAAGGCGGCGGCTCGCTCACTGCACTCCCAATCATTGAGACTCAGGCCGGCGACGTGTCGGCATATATCCCCACCAACGTTATCTCCATCACCGACGGACAGATATATCTGGAGACCGCACTGTTCAACCGCGGTATCCGTCCCGCCATCAACGTGGGTATCTCCGTGTCGCGTGTGGGCGGTAACGCACAGATCAAGTCGATGAAGAAAGTGGCCGGTACGCTGAAAATCGACCAGGCCCAGTTCCGCGAGCTTGAGGCATTCACCAAGTTCGGCGGCGACATCGACCCCGTGACCGCACGTGTCATCGACCGCGGACGCAAGAACGAGCGTCTGCTCATCCAGCCGCAGTATCAGCCCTGGGCCGTAGAGGACCAGGTGGCAGTGATATTCTGCGGTGTGAACGGTCTGCTCGGCAATGTGCCCATCGAGAAAGTGGATGAGTTTGAGAACGCACTTCTGCAGCTCCTCCACGCCAAATACAAAGAGGAAATCATAATGCCGATAGCACAGGGCAAGCTCACCGACGAGGTTTCCGACAAGCTCAAGGCTGTCGCCGCCGAAGTGGCCGCCCGCTACAACTGATAAAACACTGTCAGGCAGGGGCACAGCCCTCTGCCTGACAGCTGATACAGCGAAAAAGGCTAAAGCGGCTAAGATAGCTAAGATAGCTAAAATAGCTAAAATAGCTAAAGTAGCTAAGATAGCTAAGATAGCTACCGTAGCTAAGATAGCTGAACCGCCCGGCCGCGCTAAAATAACTTCTCTCCCGATTACGACTCTCCTCTCCGCTTAAACATTAAAAATCCAATCATCGCGATATCCGACAATGGCAACTTTAAGAGAATTAAAAGGACGAATAGGCTCTGTGGCATCTTCCGAGAAAATCACCGGAGTGATGCGCATGACGTCGTCGGCCAAGATGCACAAGGCCGAGCAGATGCTCCGGCAGCTCGTGCCGTTCCGCAGTCAGGTTGAAACAATCATCGGCAACCTGCTGTCGGCTGATGCGGCGTTCTCGTCGCCGTTGCTCGAGGAGCGCGAGGTGCGCAACGCCACTGTTGTGGTGTGGGGTTCGGACGACGGCCTTTGCGGTGCCTACAATGTCAACATCTACAAGCAGCTGGTGGCATTGCTCGGCAAGATGCGTGCCGAACTGGGTGACAGCGCGGTGATACGCGTGGTGCCCGTCGGAGCGAAGATAGCCAAGGCCGCACGCAAATTGGCGTTGTCAAACGTCACGGTCGAGCCGGCCGAGGGCGTCTGCGCCAAGAGCGACGACACCGTGGTCAAGACATTCACCCGCAGCCTCGTCGACAGCTTCCTTGCCGGAGATACCGACCGCGTGGAGCTGCTTTACATGAATTTCAAGAGCGTGTCGCGTCAGCGTCCCCGCGTCGATACCCTTCTGCCTGTCACTACGGCGGCTTTGGGAGCGGCCGAGGAGGATGCCAAATCGTCGCGCCCCTACATATTCGAGCCCGATGCCAACACCATATTCAACAGGGTGCTGCCGCTGTTCATCCTCTCGGTGATGCAGGAGGTATTCTGCGAAAACCGTGCTTCGGAGCAGGCGGCCCGCGTCATGGCCATGCAGAGCGCCAACGACAACGCCAAGAAGCTGCTTGACCAGTTGCGCCTCGAGTATAACAAACTGCGCCAGCAAAGCATCACCACCGAGCTGCTCGACATCGTCGGCGGTCAGGTAAGGTAACGGCGCATGCAACGGAATGAGAAAATAATATAAACAACATATCAAAACGTAAGATAGAAACTTATGGGTAGCGTAAAAGATTATTTTTCAGGCTTAGGCTCCGGATTCTTGAGTCTCCTCAAAGGTATGCAGGTGACCGGAAAGGAATTCGTCACGCCTAAGATTACGGAAAAATATCCCGAGAATCGAGAGACTCATCACATACCCCAGCGTTTCAGAGCGTGTCTGGAGCTGAAGTATGACGATGAAGGCAATCACAAATGTATCGCCTGCGGCACTTGCGAGCGCAACTGCCCCAACGGCACCATCAACGTCCTCACCAAAATGGTCGACAAATGGGACGGCACCAAGAAAAAGAAGCTTGACAAATATATCTATGACTTGGGTAGCTGTACGTTCTGTCAGCTTTGTGTGGTGACATGTCCGACCAACGCATTGGAGTTTTCCAATGATTTCGAGCAGGCAGTGTTCACCCGCAGCAAGCTCGTCAAGCAGCTCAACTATCTGCCCGAGAAGCCGGAACCCGAACCCACTCCCGAGGAGAAAGCCAAGCTCCTGGCTGAGAAGCAGGCCAAGATAGAGGCAGCCAAAGCAGCCGCAGCAGCCAAGAAGGCAGCCGGAGCCGCAGCACCGGCATCGCTCATCGACGAGAACGACCCGAAGGTGAAAGCCGCTCTCGCCAAGTGCGCCGGCGACCCCGAGAAGGAGGCCAAGGTGCGCGAGGCTCTCGAGAAGGCCGCCCGCCTCAAAGCCGAAAAGGCCGCAGCTCAAAGCGCTCAGAGTACTCCGAAAGCCGCCGAGGCTCCGAAAGCAAACAATGAAAATAAAAAACAAAACTAAAATATGGAATCAGTAGGAAGTATCATTGCATATATCGTAATCGCGCTGTCGATTATGGTATTCTCGGTACTGGCTGTGACGACACGCAAGATTTTGCGCTCGGCGACATTTCTGCTGTTTGCCCTCTTTGCCACCGCGGCCGTCTATTTCATGCTCGGCTACCAGTTCCTGGGCGGTGTGCAGATCGCGGTCTATGCCGGGGGTATAGTGGTGTTGTTCGTGTTCTCGATTTTGCTGACAAGCCATCCGGGCGACAACAGCAGCAGGCTGGAGTCAAAGAAAAAGACGGTGGGGCTTATCGGAGCCGTCGCGATGTTTGTGGTGTGCGCATGGTCGCTCATCAGCCGTTGCTCGGTCATCAAGAACCTCCCCGATCTCGGTGAGACCCAGTTGCCAACGATGAAACAGATCGGCCACGACCTGATGAGTTCGGGCGACCACGGCTATCTGCTTCCCTTCGAGGCTATAAGTGTGTTATTGCTTGCATGTATAATCGGTGGCATAGTTGTGGCACGTAAAAAATAAATACGGATATGGATTTCTTGAATAATTTTCAGCTGAACTCACTGATGTTCCTGATACCCAGCCTGTTTATGTTTTGCTGTGGTGTTTACGGGTTTCTGACCCGCCGCAACATGATTGCGATGCTTATATCCCTCGAGCTCATGCTCAACGCGGTCGACATGAATTTCGTGGTGTTCAACCGTTTCCTTTGCCCCGGGCAGATGGACGGTATGTTCTTCACCCTTTTCGCCATCGCGATAGCCGCCGCCGAGACTGCGGTAGCGATAGCCATCATCATCAATGCCTACCGCATCGCAAAGGATATCGATGTTAAAGATTTAACCAAAATGAAATTTTAAAGACTCATGGAAGCAACATTACCGCTCTTGATTCTGGTTCTGCCACTGCTGATGTTCCTCTTCCTGGGGCTTTTCGGCAAGTTTATGAGCCATAAGTGGGCAGGCATCATCGGTACCGCCGGAATGGGCGTCACGATGATTATGGCCTACTACACTGCTTATCTTTATTTCTTCTCCGGCGATTTTGTCGAAGACGGCACTCGCGTGCAGTACATAGTGTTCAACCAGGACTGGCTGGCGCTGTGGGGCAATCTCGTCATCAAGTTAGGATTTTTGTTAGACCCGATTTCGGCGCTGATGCTCGTGGTCATCACCACCATCTCGTTCATGGTGCATCTCTACAGCAACGGCTACATGCGTGACCATCACGGCGTGTGGGAGACAGGTTTCCAGCGTTTCTACGCATTCCTGTCGCTCTTCAGCTTCTCGATGCTCGGTCTCGTGGTCGCCACCAACATTTTCCAGATGTACATCTTCTGGGAGCTTGTGGGTGCATCATCCTACCTCCTTATCGGATTCTACTACACCAAGCCTTCGGCCGTTTCGGCTTCGAAGAAGGCGTTTATCGTCACCCGTTTCGCCGACCTCGGATTCCTTATCGGTATCCTCATCCTGTCGTTCACTACCGAGACGTTTGACTTCATGTCGCTCACCTCGACTCCCCTCGCCGGTGTTGAAAACACTTACGTGGTAGACGCAGCGACAGCAACGACCGCTCTCGAGACAGGCGCCGGACAGATGTTCCTCGGCGGTTCGCTCATGACCTGGGCACTCGTGCTCATCTTCATGGGCGGTATGGGTAAGTCGGCCATGATGCCGCTCCATATCTGGCTCCCCGACGCTATGGAAGGCCCGACCCCCGTGTCGGCCCTCATCCACGCCGCAACAATGGTCGTGGCCGGTGTATACCTCGTGGCCCGTCTGTTCCCGCTCTTCATGATGAATGACGCAATGGGAGGCGCGGCGCTCGACATCGTCACCGTGGTAGGCGCACTGACAGCATTCTATGCCGCAGTGGTGGCCTGCACGCAGCTCGACATCAAGCGCGTGCTCGCGTTCTCGACCATATCGCAGATTGCGTTCATGATGGTTTCACTCGGCGTATCGCGCCCCGGAGAGCTTGGACATGAAAACCTCGGCTACATGGCGTCGATGTTCCACCTGTTCACCCACGCTATGTTCAAGGCGCTCCTCTTCCTCGGAGCCGGCGCACTGATCCACGCCGTAGGCTCGAACGACTACACCGCGATGCACGGTCTGCGCAAACGCATGCCCGTCACCCACATCACATTCCTTGTGGGCTGTCTCGCCATCGCCGGTATCATACCGTTCTCGGGCTTCTTCTCGAAAGATGAAATTCTTACCGCCTGCTTCGGCAACTCTATCATAGCTTACGTATGGATGTCGATGGTAGCCGGACTGACAGCATTCTACATGTTCCGTCTCTACTACCTCATCTTCTGGTGGAAGGAACACAAAGTGCCCGAAGGACACCATGCTCCCAAGGACCAGCCCTGGACCATGACCCTTCCGCTTGTCATCCTCGCCGTCATCGCCACATTCGCGGGATTCGTGCCCTTCGGCGACCTTGTTACCTGGAACGGACATCCCCACCACGGCGGCATCAACTGGATGATTGCCTCGATAAGCCTTTGCGTGGCATTGCTCGCAATTGGCCTCGCCACAATCATGTACCGCAAGGAAAACCCGCTCCCCGAGCGCATGCGTCTGCTCTTCCCCCGTCTGTGGACATGGGCACGTCACCGCTTCTACTGGGACGAGCTCTACATGTTCATCACCCACAAAATTATCTTCGACAGCATTTGCAAGCCTATCGCATGGTTTGACCGTCATATCATCGACGGCACGATGGACGCTTTCGCCACCATCACCAACAAGGCATCTTACGCCATACGCGGCCTGCAGTCGGGCAACGTACAGAGCTATGTATGGGTATACCTCATCGGAGCTTTGGTGCTCGGCGGAGGAACAGTGGCGGTAATCTTCTTATTCTTCTAACCGAGACAGAGCGCTAACAGTTTCAAATATAGTAAATCATGTTTTCCAATATACTGATATATTTCGTAATCGTCCCCATCCTTATGCTGGGGGGATTGGCACTGTGCCGCAATATCAAGCAGATACGTGCGGTAGCAGTGGCGGGTTCGCTCGTGCTGATAGGTCTGAGCGTCTACCTGCTGGTAGAGTACCTCGCCCAGAGAGGCGCCGGCGCTGATGCTCCGATGCTTTTCACCGGTTCATGGACCTGGTTCGAGGCGCTCGGCATACACCTCGCGGTAGGTGTCGACGGCGTTTCAATCGCCATGCTCGTTCTGACATCGATTATTATCTTTGCCGGTTCGTTCGCTTCCTGGAAAATTGACAATCCGAAAGCCTTCTTCCTTTGGCTGATACTTCTCTCCACGGGTGTCTACGGCTTCTTCATCTCGGTCGACCTGTTCACCATGTTCATGTTCTACGAGGTGGCGCTCATCCCGATGTACCTTCTCATCGGCGTATGGGGCACGGGCCGCAAGGAATACTCGGCAATGAAGCTTACCCTGATGCTCATGGGCGGCTCGGCCTTCCTGATGCTCGGTCTGATAGGTATCTATTACAACACCCAGATGCCCGACGGCTCGCACACCTGGAACATCATTGAAATCGCCCACCAGGGTCATATCGACAAGGGCTGGCAGTACTTCCTGTTCCCGATGACGTTTGTCGGATTCGGTGTGCTCGGCGCGATGTTCCCCTTCCACACATGGAGCCCCGACGGTCACGCATGCGCACCGACCGCGGTCTCGATGCTCCACGCCGGCGTGCTCATGAAGCTCGGAGGCTACGGCTGCTTCCGCGTGGCAATGTACCTGATGCCCGAGGCTGCCAACGAGCTCGCCTGGATATTCCTCATCCTGACCGGTGTCTCGGTTGTCTACGGAGCCTTCTCGGCCTGCGTACAGACCGACCTCAAATACATCAACGCCTACTCCTCGGTGTCGCACTGCGGCCTTGTGCTCTTCGCGATACTGATGATCAACCAGACGGCTATGACCGGTGCCGTGATGCAGATGCTCTCGCACGGTCTGATGACAGCCCTCTTCTTCGCCCTCATCGGTATGATATACGGACGTACCCACACGCGTGACATACGCCAGATGGGCGGCCTGATGAAAATCATGCCTTACCTCGCGGTATGCTACGTGATAGCCGGTTTCGCCTCATTGGGTCTGCCGGGTCTGTCGGGCTTCGTGGCCGAGATGACCATCTTCGTAGGTTCGTTCCAGCAGGGTATGAGCGAGTATCTCGCCGGAGCCGGTTCGCTCCGCCTGGTATTCACCATCGTGGCATGCTGCTCGATTGTGATAACCGCAGTCTATATCCTCCGCGTGGTCGGCAAGCTGTTGCTCGGCCCGGTGCAGGACAAGCATCACCTCCAGCTCACCGACGGAACATGGTGGGAACGTGTGTCGACAGTGACACTTATTGTCAGCGTCGCCGCCATCGGTTGCTTCCCCAACTTCTTCGCAGGGCTTATACGCGACACATTCAACGGCGAGATTTTCGAGGCCGTGAAGCTGAACATGATGAACATATTCTAAAAAGATTAATAAGAAATGGATTATTCTCAATTTTTGGCAATGAAGCAAGAAATAGGATTGTTAATCGTATTTCTATTGGTCTTCCTTTATGATTTATTCGCACCGCGCCACGCGGTGGCCGGGACGGACAAGAAAGCCGTCAAGGGCATCTCGACAGTGGCCGTAGTGCTGTTCGCGATATTCACCGCCTACGGATTCTGCTGCTCGGTGACGGGCAACGTGCAGAGCGTGTTCGGCGGCATGTACTCGACCACTCCGGTTGTGGCTACAATCAAGAATATACTCAACATCGGTGTGCTGATAGTGCTCATCCAGTCGATGAAATGGAACGAGAGCGAGCCGCAGACGATGCGCCGCGCCGAGTTCTACGAGCTGCTGCTCATCACGCTCTTCGGCATGTACCTGATGATTTCGGCCCGTCACTTCCTTCTCTTCGTCATCGGACTTGAGTCGGCATCGCTCCCGCTGGCAGCGATGGTGGCGTTCGACAAGAACAAGTACGAGAGCCACGAGGCTGCCGTGAAATATATACTCACCGCAGTGTTCTCGTCGGCAATCTTCATGTTAGGTCTGTCGTTTGTCTACGGTCTTGCCGGTTCGCTCTACTTCGATGAAATCGCGGCGGCAGCGCTCCATGACTCGGGTCTGCTCATCGTGGCCATGGCGTTTGTGATGGCCGGTATCGGCTTCAAGCTGTCGCTTGTGCCGTTCCACCTCTGGACCGCCGACGTATATCAGGGCGCACCCACTTCGGTGACCTCCTATCTGTCGGTCATCTCTAAAGGCGCCACAGCATTCGCTTTCATGGTAGTGATGGTGCAGGTGTTCGGCCAGTTCTATTCCGACGCATGGGAATGGATGCTCTACGCGCTCATCATCGCCACAATCACCGTGGGCAACCTCTTCGCCATCCGTCAGCGCAACATGAAGCGCTTCCTGGCGTTCTCGTCAGTGTCGCAGGCCGGCTATATCATGCTCGGTGTCATCGGCGCCAACGAGATGTCGCTTGCAGCGATGATGTTCTACATCCTCGTGTACATCTTCTCCAACCTCGCCGCCTTCGGTGTAATCCAGGCTATCGAGAACAAGACCGGCCTTGTAGGCATGGATTCTTACCGCGGTCTGCACAAGACCAACCCGCGTCTGGCATTCGCCATGATGCTCGCTATGTTCTCGCTTGCAGGTATCCCGCCGTTCGCAGGTTTCTTCAGCAAATTCTTCATCTTCACCGGTGCCCTCAACCAGGGCAGCGTGGCAATGTATGTGCTGGTGCTCATCGCGTTGATCAACACGATTGTGTCGCTTTACTACTATCTGCTTGTGGTGAAGGCTATGTACATAGCTCCCGAGGAGTGCGAGATAGCCAACTTCAGGAGCGCATGCTCTGAGCGCGTCGCTCTCGTAATCACGGTCGGCGGTATCATATTGCTCGGTATCGTCAGCGTGGCCTACAACTCTATACTCACAATGACTTCAGCACCGCTGTAATGTAGCGGCGTAAGATACGACCGTATTGCGGGGAGCGGCTGATACCGCTCCCCGCAATGTTTTTGAAGCGAGAGGGCTTAAGCGGCGGAGGTAGCTAAAATAGCTGATTTAGCTACAATAGCTATAATAGCTATGATAGCTACAATAGCTATTATAGGCAAATTGGGCCGACAGCTATATCTGCTGTCGCAGATGAGCGGGTTATTGCGGGAGACGGGAGCGGGGTCTTTAAATTAACGACAATTAAAGAATTACGACAATTTTTCAATAAACGTACTGCAGAAATATGGAAAAATACGTTAACTTTGCATGTTGAAATATCATGTCCGGCCCGCAGTCGGCGCAATATCCGGTGACGGATTGCCACTGCCATGCGGCGTGCGGCGCATAACCTATTGCGCCATACGGCAGTAGAGAATTTACCGGATATTGAAGTTAAGAGTGTCAATTGAAAATGAAATCGAAACTATTATCAATACTTGCAGCAGGATTTCTTGCCTCTACGGCAATGTTCACCTCATGCAATGAAGACAGCAACGACGGAGAGTCGGAAGTGATATACGGAAGCACACAGGTGAAGAGCTTCAAACTCAAGGCCAATACTAATGTGCTGTCGGGTCTCGACTCGGTGTTTTTCTCAATCGACCTGGTGAATGCCCGTATATTCAATGCTGATTCACTGCCGTACGGTACAAAGACCGACAAACTCGTGCTCCAGATTACTACTGACGCATGCTCGAAGGTGGAGCTTAACGTGCCGCGTAAGAATGCTGCCGACACCGTAATCAACTACCTCACCAACTCGACCGATTCAATCGATTTCACCAACGGGCCTGTGCGCCTGCATCTGGTTTCGTTTGACGGCAAGTCGGAGCGCGACTATACCATCAATGTCAATGTGCACAAGATGGTGCCCGACTCGCTTTACTGGGACGAGACGGCTATGCGCAAGCTGCCTACCAATATCGCCGCTCCCAAGATGCAGAAATCGGTGAAATACGGCGGCAGGACCGTGTGCCTGACAGGCGACGGCGCCCGCTATGCCGTTGCAATGACTGCAAATCCATTTGACGATGACTGGGATATGGCAGCCGTGGATTTCGGTTTCAAACCTGATGTAGCGTCGCTTTCGGCTACTGCCGATGCCCTTTATATACTTGGCGCTGACGGAACGCTTTACACATCGGCCGACGGCTTCAGCTGGAGCGCTACCGCCGAGAAATGGCATCATATATACGGCGCATACGGCAATACGCTGCTCGGAGTCAAGGCTTCGGATGCGGGCTATGTGCGCGTGACCTATCCCGGCGGCGCCGAGAGTGCGGCCCCGGCAGGTTTCCCTGTCGAAGCCACGGGTCAGCTCTGCGAACTTACCTCGAAATGGACTACGCAGCCGCAGGTTGTGATGCTCGGCGGCCGTACGGCTTCGGGCGAACTTACCAATGCCGTGTGGGGCTACGACGGAAAGCAGTGGGCTAAAATATCGGATAAATTCCCCAAACAGATAGCCAATGCGGCAATGTTTGACTACCGCATGGCCAAGACCGATACGCTGTCGTGGGTGTCGACCGAAATGTCGGTGCTGATAGCGATGTGCGGCGAGAATGCCGGGGGACTGAACGAAAAAGTATATGTGTCGCGCAACTCCGGACTTGACTGGAAGGAGGGTGACGAACTGGTGCAGCTGCCGTCGTACATACTGCCGCGCACTATGGCGCAGGCTATCGTGGTTGACAAGACTGCCACCTCAGCCCGCTCATCGTCGCGCGAATGGAAGGAATATCAACCCAAGCCGCTGCCGCGGTGGTGGGTGCCCGCCGAGTGCGCCGTGCCGGCGTCGCGCGCCACGGCTCCTATCACGCAGTGGGAAGTGCCCTACATCTATCTGTTCGGCGGATATGACAGCGAGGGATACCTCTACAACAGCGTATGGCGCGGGGTGATTAACAGGCTTTCGTTCAAGCCGCTGCAATAACGCGCAGAAACAAAATGGTTCACGAATCGTAAAACAGTAACCGTACAGACAACCGATGAAAAAGCTGACCGCAGTAATATTATTGCTCGTAGCCTGTGTGACGATGTCCCCGAGGATGTCGGCGCAGGAGGAGACGTACAAGTTTGACCTTGGCGTGCAGCTCGGTATGGACGGCTACTTAGGCGATGTCAACGAGGGGAACATATTCGCAAAGCCGGGATTTGCGGCCGGCGTATCGTTCCGCTATCTCGCCGACGCGCGCTGGGCCATACGCGGAGTGTTCAACTCCTACAGCCTGAGCGGCGACTCGTCGAAGTTTGACAACGTGTTTCCCGGCGGCGAGAACTACAGCTTCAAGTCGACGGCCTACGACCTGGGAGCACGTATCGAATTCAACTTCTTCGCCTACGGCATGGGGGAGACATACAAGAGACTGCGCCGCTGGAGCCCGTATCTGGCGGTCGGCATAGGGATGACCTATTCGACGTGCGACGGACAGAACGCTTTCGCACCCAACATACCGATGGCGTTCGGCGTGAAATACAAACTGAAAGAGAGATGGAACCTGGGCATCGAGTTTTCGATGACGAAAGTGTTCGGCGACAAAGTCGACGGCGAGCTCAGCGACCTCTACCAGATAAAAAGCTCGTTTCTGAAAAACACCGACTGGTATTCCAACCTGTCGGTATCAATCACCTACGAGTTCGGGAAACGGTGCGTGACATGCCACTATGTCGACTGACGCCGCAACCCGATATAACCGCAGTCCGCTCATCGGGCGCCTGCAAAAATGAACAAAGCTCTATTTGAAAAGCTCTATTTGAACTGATGCAACAAGCTGATACATCACATATCGACAAGGAACGCGTGCCGGAGCATGTGGCCATCATCATGGACGGCAACGGACGCTGGGCACAGGCCCGCGGCATGGAGCGTTCGGCAGGACATGTGGAGGGCGTCAATACAGTGCGCCGTATCACGGAAATCGCCTCGGAGACCGGGGTGAAATACCTGACGCTCTATACTTTCTCGACAGAAAACTGGAACCGTCCGGCCGAAGAGGTCAACCTGCTCATGCATCTCATCGTGACCGCTATCGAGCGTGAGACCCCCGACCTGATACGCAACAACGTGCGCCTGACAATGATTGGCGACATGGAGCGCCTGCCCGACTTCGCCGCCGAGCGTCTGCAGCGCTGTTTCGCCGACACGGCACACTGTACCGGACTAAACCTGATACTCGCACTGAGCTATTCGGCCCGCTGGGAAATCACGCGTGCCGTAAAGGAAATAGTGCGCGAGGTGAAAGAGGGTGAACTCCTTGCCGAGGATATCACCGACGAGACGGTGTCGACACACCTGTCGACCGCCGGCATACCCGACCCCGACCTGCTGATACGCACGGGGGGAGATTTCCGCATCAGTAACTTCATGCTGTGGCAGCTGTCGTATGCCGAAATCATAATCACCGACCACTACTGGCCCGACTTCACGAAGCAGGATTTCGTCGACTGCATAGTGAGCTATCAGGAACGCCAGCGGCGCTTCGGGCTTACGGCCGAACAGCTTTAGAACCGGCAATCATAAAATCAAAACCGACAAGCATCATAAAGAATTATCCACATCACATTATGAGATATAAGATATTACTCATATTAGTAGCGGCGTTCTCAGTAGCGGGAAGCCTCATGGCGCAGGCGCCGGCCGACACCGTATACCAGCCCCAGATAAGCTATTCGGGTGTGCCCCGCACATACGAAATCGCAGGAATAGAGGTGACGGGAGCCGACAACTACGACCCCAACAACATCATAGGCTATACCGGACTGCGCGTAGGGCAGAAAATCGAGTTGCCGGGCAATGATGCCACTTCGGCGGTGAAGCGCCTGATGCGCCAGCAGCTGTTTGCCCAGGCCCAGCTCAAGGTCGACAAAATCGCCGGCGACAAGGTGTGGATAGAAATCGCTATACGCACGCAGCCCCGCATTTCGCAGGTCAATTACATAGGGATGAAAAAGGGCGAGCGCGAGGACCTTCAGGAGCGTCTGCAGCTCATCAAGGGCAATCCCATCACGCCCAATATCGTGAACCGCGCCACCGACATTGTCAAGAAATATTTCGCCGAAAAGGGTTTCGGCAACGCCAAGGTGACAATATCGCAGCGTCCCGACCTGTCGGAAGAGAACCATGTGATAGTCGACATCATCGCCGACAAGCGCGACAAGGTGAAGGTGCACAAAATCTATATCGACGGTAACGAAGTGCTGACCGACAACCAGTTGCAGCGCGTCATGAAGAAAACAAACGAGAAGGGCAAGCTCGTCAATCTTTTCCGCCAGAAGAAATTCGTTGAGCAGGATTATGAGGATGACCTGAACCGTATCATCGAGAAATATAACGAGAAAGGTTACCGCGACGCAAAGATTCTGGCAGACTCGGTCGTGCCCTATGACGACAAGAGTGTGGATGTGTATATCTCGCTCGAGGAGGGTAAGAAATATTATATCAGCGATATAAAGTGGGTGGGCAACACGGTGTATCCCACCGACTGGCTTAACGGCATACTCGGCATAGAGCCGGGGTCGGTCTACAACCAGAAGCTGCTCAACAAACGCATGAAGGATGATGACGACGCTGTGGCCAACTACTATATGGACAACGGATACCTGTTCTATCAGCTCGTGCCGGTCGAGAAGAATGTGCACGGCGACTCCATTGACCTGGAGCTGCGCATGTTCGAGGGCCCGCAGGCACGTATCAACAAGGTAATCATCAACGGTAACGACCGACTGTACGAGAAGGTTATACGCCGCGAGCTGCGTGTGCGTCCGGGCCAGCTGTTCAGCAAGAACGACCTTATGCGTTCGGCGCGTGAAATAGCGCAGACAGGCCACTTCAACCCTGAGGCAATGGACATACGTCCCGAGCCGAACGAGGATGACGGTACTGTCGATATTCTTTTCAACCTGGAGTCGAAGGCCAACGACCAGATAGAGTTCTCGCTCGGCTGGGGTCAGACCGGTATCATAGGCAAATTAGCGCTGAAGTTCACCAACTTCTCCATCAAAAACCTCTTCCAGCCCGATTCGTACAAGGGACTCATACCGCAGGGCGAGGGACAGACCTTCACCATCAGCGCGCAGACCAATGCCCGTTACTATCAGGCATACTCGCTGTCGTTCCTCGACCCGTGGTTCGGCGGCAAGCGCCCCAACTCGCTCTCCGTGTCGGCCTACTACAGCCGCCAGACCGGTGTGAACTCCAACTACTACAACAGCAACTGGCAAAATCCCTACGGATATGGCTACGGCTACGGTTTCGGCTCGAACTACAACTACAACGACTACTATCAGAACTCGATACAGAATGCCTACGACCCCAACAAACTGTTGCAGATGGCAGGCATCACGGTAGGTTTCGGTAAGCGACTGAGCTGGCCCGACGACTACTTCACGTTCACTACCGAGCTGTCGTACAACTGGTATTATCTCAAAAACTGGGACTACCTGTACTATATGAACAACGGTACGTCGAACGCACTCGTGCTCGGACTTACTCTGGCACGCAACTCTATCGACAACCCGCTCTACACCCGCCGCGGTTCGACATTCTCAATCAACCTGCAACTCACTCCGCCTGCGTCGCTCTTCAGCGGAAACAAGGACTGGGAGGCGCTCTCGAAAGCCAATACCACGGAATCGAAGAAAGAGATGTACCGCTGGATCGAGTACTGGAAGCTCCGCTTCAAATCGCGCACATACACTCCGCTCAACGATGCCGAGCAATATACTCTTGTGCTTATGACCCGTGCCGACTTCGGTCTTCTGGGCAGCTACAACAAGTGGCTGAAATCGCCGTTCGAGACATTCTACGTGGGCGGTGACGGCATGTCGGGAGGTTATACCTACGCTACGGAGACTATCGGACTCCGCGGCTACGAGAACGGCGACCTCACTCCGTGGGGTCAGGAGGGCTACGCCTACACCCGTATGGGTGTAGAACTGCACTTCCCGTTCATGCTCCAGCCTACGACCACCATCTACGGTCTGGGATTTGTGGAAGGTGGTAACGCGTGGACTTCGGTGAAGAATTTCTCGCCCTTCGACCTTAAGCGATCGGCCGGTGTTGGTGTGCGTATCTATCTGCCTATGGTGGGCATGATGGGTATCGACTGGGCATACGGTTTCGACAAGGTGCGCGGCATCAAGGGTGGCAGCCACTTCCACTTCATCCTCGGACAAGAGTTTTAATAATTAGTAATTAGGAATTAGTAATTAGTAATTAGTAATTAGGAATGCCGGCGCCGGCGTTAACATAATTTATTAAATGCTTTTCAAAACTTTATGCGTATATTTGTGTCATATATGTAAGTGAAAAAGCAAGTCTTAACCATAACGATATTAAAGAAGATACCTATATGAAAAAGATTTTTATTTCTCTCCTTATGATGGTAGGGGTAGCTCTGGCATCACATGCGCAGAAGTTCGCGCTGGTGGATATGGAATATATCCTGAAGAATGTACCGGCCTACGAGATGGCCAACGAGCAGCTCAACCAGCTGTCGCTGCGCTGGCAGAAGGAACTTGACGCCCTCTATCAGGAAGCTGATGCTATGTACAAGAATTATCTGTCGGAAAAGGTATTTCTGACCGACGAACAGATAAAGAAGCGCGAGGAGGAAATTGTGGCCAAGGAGAAGGAGGCTACTGAACTCAAGGCTAAATATTTCGGACCGGAGGGTGAGCTTTACCAGAAGCGCCAGACGCTGATGACGCCGATACAGGACGATGTGTACAACGCTACGAAGAAGGTGGCCGAAGAGCGCGGTTATCAGATGATACTCGACCGTGCGACGTCGTCAGACATTATCTTCGCTTCGCCGCGTATCGATGTCAGCAACGAGGTGCTCAACAAACTCGGCTACGGCAAGTAAAACATAGAAATTAATATTTAAACATAGAAAAAGCAATGATTAAGAAAATTCTTCTTGCAGTGCTCGTGGCACTGCCTATGAGCGTAGCGGCTCAGAAATTCGGAGTGGTATCGGCCGAGGAAATCTTCGCGGCTATGCCTGAAGTAGCTGAGATTCAGACCAAGCTCGGCGAGGCTTCAAAACAGTATGAGGATGAGTATGCAAAACTCAACGAGGAGATGCAAAAGAAATTCGCCGAGTACCAGCAGCTCGAGCAGGACGCTTCGACTCCCCAGTCAATCAAGGAGCGCCGCATGCAGGAAATCCAGGATATGGACAAGAAAACCCAGCAGTTCCTTCAGACCGCCCAGCAGGACCTCCAGCGTCAGCAGCAGCAGCTTATGCAGCCCGTGCAGGAGAAGCTCCTCAACGCAATCAAGGCCGTAGGCGCAGCCCAGAACCTTACAATGGTATTCCCCTCGGAAATGCCTGCCTACGTATCGGCTGAGGTAGTCGACATCACCCCCCTGGTAAAAACCCAGCTCGGCGTGAAATAAGATATTATCTAAATCATAAAAAAAAGCGCGGCATTGCCGCGCTTTTTTTGTTCCTGCCGGGTCAGACCGGTCGGACGAGTCAGACATGTCGGACCGGTCTGACTTATCGTGGGGAGCGTGGAGCCGGTCGGTGGTGATGTCGGTGGGTGACGGGGCGGTAGGCGGGGGATGGTGCCGGGTGACGGGGTCAGTTGGTGATTATGAGGTATTGGCCTTGGTAGCCGGTGCCGGTGTGGTAGTGGCGGAGGGCATAGCCTTTTGCGGCGGCTTCTCCTTCTACGGGTAGGCCGTAGTTGGTGAAGATGTCGTAGACGGAGCGGCAGCGGGGGCAGCGAGCTTTCTGGAGGTCGGTGTCGACGACGACGCGGACTGTGCGCTGCGCTTCAACGGGACAGGCAAGGTCGTAGGCCTGCGGGTCGCCGTGGATGTCGCTTACGAGGAGGATGCCTCCGAAGCCGGTTTCGGTCAGCGCTGTCCAGGGGTAGTTGGAGGGGGTGCGGTTTTCTTTGATGAAGTATTTATAGTCGCATGCGCCGGATACGCCGTAGACGTTCCAGTCGGCCTGGGTCTGGAACTGGACGTAGACGGGGTAGGGGGGGATGCGGTCGTCGTCGACTTTGTCGCAGGCGGCGAGGAGCGTTAGCGCGAGTGCAAGCGCTGTTTTTGAATGGGAGATTTTTATTTTTGGCATTTTGGTGGAGAGTTTATGGGGGATTTATCGGGATTTATCGGGATTAAGCGAGATTAATCCTGAATATCCCGATTAATCCTGATAATCCCGATTTATCTTGATTAATCCGGATTAGGCTTGATTAATCGGGATTAAGCGGGGTTTAGCCCGATTTTTTTGTGGACGGGCGGGTTATTTTTGGGTGAGGAGGGTGTTGAAGGCTTTGTGGTAGGTGGTGAAGTCGAATTGGGAGGCTATGTTGTCGAAACGGGCGCGGATGCGGTCGTTGCAAAGGTTGCCTATGGAGCCTTCGTGGGTGTGGTGTATGTTGTAGTCGGGGGTGAAGTCGCCGTGCTCTATGGCGAGTCCTACCTGACGGTAGGCGTCGCGGAAGGGGGTGCCTGCGGCTGCGAGGCGGTTGACTTCTTCGACGGAGTACATGAATTTGTAGCGGGGGTCGCGGGCTACGTCGGGGTTGACCTTTATGTCGGCGAGCATGCGGCCTGTCATGTCGAGGATGGATATGATGGTGTCGAATGCGGGGAGGAATGATTCCTTGACGAGCTGAAGGTCGCGGAAGTAGCCGGAGGGGAGGTTGTTGGTGATAAGGGTAATCTCGACGGGGAGTGCCTGGAGCTTGTTGCATTTGGCGCGGGTGAGCTCGAATACGTCGGGGTTTTTCTTATGCGGCATTATCGATGAGCCGGTGGTGAATTCGTCGGGGAGTTTGATGAAGCTGAAGTTCTGCGAGTTGAACATGCAGGCGTCGAATGCGAGTTTGCCTACGGTGGCGGCTATGGAGGCTATTGCGGAGGCTACGATGCGTTCGGTCTTTCCGCGTCCCATCTGGGCGTATACGACGTTGTAGGCCATCGATTCGAAGCCGAGGAGGTCGGTGGTCATTGTGCGGTCGAGGGGGAATGAGGAACCGTAGCCTGCGGCTGAACCGAGGGGGTTGCGGTTGGTGACTTCGTAGGCTGCGCGGAGCACGGCGAGGTCGTCGACGAGGCTTTCGGCGTAGGCTCCGAACCATAGTCCCATCGATGACGGCATGGCGACCTGGAGATGCGTGTAGCCGGGGATTATGACGTCTTTGTAGCGGTCGCTCTGGCGGAGGAGTATGTCGAAGAGGCGCGACACGGCGTTGACGAGGTCCTCGATGCGGGAGCGGATGAAGAGTTTGAGGTCGACAAGCACCTGGTCGTTGCGCGAGCGTCCGGAGTGGATTTTCTTGCCGATGTCGCCGAGACGGCGTGTGAGGAGGAGTTCGACCTGCGAGTGGACGTCTTCGACTCCTTCCTCGATGACGAATTTGCCATCGGTGATGTCGTTGAAGATGTCGCGGAGGGCGGCGGTGAGTGCCTCGAGTTCGTCGGCGGTGAGGAGGTTGATGGACCTTAGCATGCGGATGTGGGCCATTGAGCCGAGCACGTCGTAGGGGGCGAGGTAGAGGTCCATTTCGCGGTCGCGGCCTACGGTGTAGGCTTCGACGCCTGTATCGACTGAGGTGGATTTCTCCCAGAGTTTAGTTGCCATCTCTATTCAATTAGGAATTAGTAATTAGGAATTAGTAATTTTTTTAGCTGATATAGCTGATATAGCTGATATAGCTAATTTAGCTATTGTAGCTTTTAGCTATTTTAGTAAGAAAAACCTCAGCCTTATGAGCGGCTGAGGTTGGATATCATTTCACCGAATTTGTCGGCTGCCTGCTGGAGCTTGGGTCCTACGAAGGGACGTAGCATCGCGGGGATTTCGACGTCGATTACGGTGGTTACGTCGGTGGCTTCGGGCGAGACTTCGGCGAAGTTGACCGACATGGTCAGCGGAATCGGTGACGACGGGCTGCCGAATACTATTTTGTCGGGCTCGTGGCGCTCGATGACCTGAAATTTGAGTTCGCCTACCTGGGGGGTGACGATGGATATGGAGTCGGGCGCGAAGTGTACTTCGCCGAGCTTGGCGCGCTGTTCTTCGGGGAGCTGTTCAAGCTGTTTTTCAAAGAATGAGAGGTCGGAAAAACGGTTGAACATCTCGCCTATGGGTTTCTGAACCGTGACGGTCTTGCTTTCGTAACGTGACATAAGTTATGTGACGGGGGAGTGAGATTAGTTGTCGGTTGAGTTGGCGGGCACCCAGTTGGCGGGGTCTTCGCGCCAGAGTTCGAGGGTCTTGACGTCGGACTCGCGGATGTAGTTGGTCTTGACGGCAGCCTCGAGCATTGCGGTGTAGTTGCTGAGGGTGAAGAGTTTTACTTTTTCCTGCTTGAAGTGCTCTACTGCTACGGGGAATTCGTAGGAGAAGATTGCAACCATGCCGATGACTTCGCTGCCAGCGGCGCGGATGGCGTTGACTGCCTTGAGGGAGCTGCTGCCGGTGGATACGAGGTCTTCGATGACGACTACTTTCTGACCGGGACGGAGCGAGCCTTCGATGAGGTTTTCAAGGCCGTGGTCCTTGGGAGTGGAGCGTACGTAGACGTAGGGGAGCATGAGTTCGTCGGCTACGAGTGCACCCTGAGCGATGGCTCCGGTTGCGACACCGGCGATGGCTTCGGCCTCGGGGAAGTTCTCCATGATGAGGCGTGAGAGCTCAACCTTGATGAAGGTGCGTATTTCGGGATATGAGAGAGTCTTGCGGTTGTCGGTATATATGGGAGAGTTCCATCCCGAGGCCCAGGTGAAGGGGTTTTCGGGTTGAAGTTTGATTGCACTGATTTTGAGCAGTTTTTCAGCGAGAAGGCGGTCAATTTTGTTCATAGCCTGAAAATATATTGGTGATTGATTAAAGAACGCATGCAAATTTACGAAAAAATGCTGAAAATTTGCGAGGCGATTAAACTTTTGGATATTAAAAAAGTCTAACAGATGAAGAATAAATAATAATACGATATACGGGGTGGCTTTTTCTTGCGATAAGATGGTGGGCCACAGGGAGGTCAGTCGCAGATGACCGTACCGCTGCCGGGAACGGCGATAGCGTCGGCCTTAGTGATAATGACTTCTTTGACACCCGAATTCAGTGCTTTAAATGCATTGTCGAGTTTCGGTATCATACCGCCGGCAATAATATTACGGTCGCGTAGCTGTTGATAAGTTGCGCGATCGATTTTTTTTATGACCGATGTGTCATCGTTTTCGTCGGCAAGTACACCGGATTTTTCGAAGCAGAATGTGAGTGTGGTGTCGAAGAGGGGGGCGAGAGCGCGGGCTACTTCGGATGCGATGGTGTCGGCGTTGGTGTTGAGCATGGAGCCGTGTCCGTCGTGGGAGAGGGGGGCGATGACGGGTACGAGTCCGGCATCGAGGAGGCGAGCGATGGCCTGAGCGTCGACGCGGTCGACGTCGCCTACGAATCCGTAGTCGATTTCACCTGCGGGGCGGCGGTGTGAGCGGATGATGTCCATGTCGGCGCCGGTGAGTCCGATGGCGTTGATGCCTTCGGCCTGCAGTGAGGTGACGATGTTTTTGTTGACGAGACCTCCGTAGACCATCGTGACGATGCGGAGGGTGTCGGTGTCGGTGATGCGGCGTCCGTCTACCATCTTCTGCTCGATGCCGAGCTGTGTGGCGAGCCGTGTGGCGGAGCGGCCTCCTCCGTGTACGAGGAGCTTGAGGCCGGGGATGCGCGCGAAGTCGGCAATGAGGGCGGCGAGGGTGTCAGGCTCTTCGACGATTTTTCCACCTACTTTTATGATTGTAAGTTTCTGCATGGGAATTTTGAATTTCGAATGGGGGATTTTGAATGATTAATCCGGATTGACCTGGATTTAACGAGATTAATCCGGATTAAACGGATAGCTTCGCGAGAACTCGGGGCTTTCAGGGCGCGGACGCGATGAATCGCGTCCCCTATGCGTGGATTGGGCCAATAGGGCCAATAGGACTAATTGGTCTGATTAGCCCTATTGGACGGGGGTTATTTTGATTCTTCTTCGGCGGCAAATTCCATGAGGTAGGCTTTGATGAAGCCGTCGAGGTCGCCGTCCATTACGGCGTTGACGTCGGAGGTCTGGAAGCCTGTGCGGTGGTCTTTGACGCGGCGGTCGTCGAACACGTAGGAGCGTATCTGTGAGCCCCATTCGATTTTCATCTTGCCGGCCTCGACTTTGGCCTGCTCTTCAAGACGGTGCTGCATCTCTTTCTCGTAGAGGATGGAGCGGAGGTGACGCAGGGCGTTTTCCTTGTTCTTGGGCTGGTCGCGGGTCTCGGTATTCTCGATGAGGATTTCCTCTTTCTCGCCGGTGTAGGGGTCGGTGAACTGGTAGCGGAGTCGTACGCCGGATTCGACTTTGTTGACGTTCTGTCCGCCGGCGCCACCTGAACGGAATGTGTCCCATGACATGAGGGCGGGTTCGACTTTGACCTCGATGGTATCGTCGACGAGGGGGGTGACGAATACGGAGGCAAATGATGTCATTCGTTTGCCCTGGGCGTTGTAGGGTGACACGCGCACGAGGCGGTGCACGCCGTTCTCGCTCTTGAGGTAGCCGTAGGCGAAATCGCCTTCGACGTTGATGGTACATGATTTGATGCCGGCTTCGTCGCCTTCGAGGAGGTTGGCGATTGAGGTCTTGTAGCCGTGGCGCTCGCAGTAGCGCAGGTACATGCGCATGAGCATCTGTGCCCAGTCCTGGCTTTCGGTGCCTCCGGCTCCGGAGTTGATTTTGAGCACGACGCCGAGTTTGTCTTCCTCGCGGCGGAGCATGTTGCGCAGCTCGAGTGCCTCGATGGCTTCGACTGTGGCTGCGTACTGGCGGTCGACTTCCTCTTCGGTGACGAGTTCCTCTTTGTAGAAGTCAAATGAGAGCTGGAGCTCGTCGACGAGGTTTTCGATTTCGTGGTATCCGTCAATCCAGGCTTTGATGTCCTTGATTTTCTTCATCTGGGCCTGGGCTTCCTTGGGGTGTTCCCAGAAGTCGGGGACGTGGGTGCGGAGTTCTTCTTCTTCGAGTTCTATTTTCTTGCTGTCGATGTCAAAGATACCTCCTCAACGCGAGCTTGCGTTCAAAAGTCTCTTTTAATTGTTCTTGAGTAATCATGATTATTTTGAATTTTGGATGTTGGATTTTTTGATTAATCGGGATTAATCGGGATTTAACGGGATTAATCGGAGGGATAGGCCTAATAGGGCAAATAGGCCAAATGGGGCCGGTGGGGATTGTTTTTTATAGGGTGGTCTGGGTTACGTCTTCGAGGTTGGGGAGGGAGTAGGTGCAGTAGTTTTCCATTACTTCGCTCACTTTGTTGATTTCGAGGAATGTGGTGCCGCGTCCTTCGCCGAAGCCGCCTCCGAGGTAGGCTATGGAGTCGTCGAGGGTGAGGCGTTTGCTTTCAAGAAGATGCCGCAGACCGTCGCGGAGATACTGTCGCGATGATGATGTGGGGGGCTGGTGGATGGCCCATACGCCGTAGGAGAGGGAGAGGAGGCGCACTACGTTCTCGCGGTAGCATAGCGCGAGGGTTGGGAACATGCCGCGGTAGGAGGCTATGTAGCGTGCGGTGCGGCCTGTGTAGCTGTCGGTGATGATGGCGCGGGTACCGAGCATGCAGTTGGATTTCACTGCCTGCCGCGCGAGGAAAGATGTTGTGTCGGGCTCGATGACGGGAGTGGTGACGGAGCCGGCCATGGAGCGCTCGGCCTCGAGTGCTACTCGGGTCATGGTGGCTACGGCTTCGACGGGGTAGCTGCCGTAGGCGGTTTCGCCCGAGAGCATCAGTGCGTCGGTGTGCTGGTAGACGGCGTTGGCTATGTCGGAGACTTCGGCGCGTGTGGGGCGCGGGCTGGATATCATCGAATGGAGCATCTGAGTGGCGACAATAACCGGCTTGTGAGCGCGGATGCATTTGTCAATCAGGCTTTTCTGGATGCCGGGGATGCGTTCGGCGGGGATTTCGATGCCGAGGTCGCCGCGGGCAATCATTATACCGTAGGAGGCTTCGAGGATTTCGTCGAAATTGTCGATACCTTCCTGATTTTCAATCTTGGATATGATTTTTATCGATGAGCCGCGCTCGTCGAGGATAGACTGTATGGCACGGACGTCGTCGGCCGAGCGGACGAACGAGTGGGCTATGAAGTCGATGCCGAGGTCAATGGCATAGCCGATGTTGGTGATGTCGCGCGGGGTGAGGGAGGGGAGCTTGATCGATACGCCGGGTATGTTGACGCTCTTGCGTGCGCCGAGCGAGCCGCCGTTGAGGGCGGTGGCGAAAATGGTGCGCTCTTCGATGGAGTCGATGACGAAGTCGAGTTCGCCGTCGTCGATGAGGAGGTGGTCGCCGGGACGGACATCGTCGGCGATGCCTGCATATGACAGCGCGATGCATTCGTGCGACGAAAGGATGTCGGGATTGCCGACGAAACGTATCTTGTCGCCCGCGGAGATGGCTATGGGGGTGTCACGGTCGGGGAAATCGTTGTTGGTTGTACGGATTTCGGGACCTTTGGTGTCGATGAGTATGCCGATGCGCTCGGATACCTTGCGGACGTTGTTGACGATTTTGGTGAATCCGTCGAGCGATAGATGGGCGGAGTTCATTCGGACGACGTTCATGCCGTTGACGAAGAGGTCGTTGATGAACCCGACATCACATCGCTTGTCGGATACGGTGGCTACAATCTTTGTGAATTTTTTCATAAAAGGAAACCTATTGGATGGGCTGCGTTATGCACGTGATAAACCATGCAGCCTGAAATGATGTGCAAATTTACGGATTTTTTAAGAAAAAATGGGGACGCGGGGAGTGATAAATTTTGCCGCGCAAGTATTTTAGTGTATTTTTGCGAAAGAAATTACACCGGGTGTATGATTTTGACGCATCAGCACACCGTAAAAGAATGTAATTTTGCATTAAAACAAACAGCAATGGATACAAAGACAATAAAAGAACTTGAGAAGGATACGGACGGCCTGATGACATACGAGTATATCGCCAACAATATCTGGGCGATAGACGGAGATCTTGACTGGCTGACCGACAATCTTATCAGAGTGGACGGCAACGGGCAGTTCTTAGTGAGCGCGGCGCGCTATCTGAATGCTGTCGACAAGGAGCATTTTGCCGGTGCCATCGACAAAATGGTGAGCGCGGCTATCGACCGCGACCGCGAGAGAGCCTACATAGGACACCTGCTGCAGAGCCTCTACGGCGACGACTATCTTGAGCGCGCCGAGGAGCTGAGACTGAGTGACAATAACTTCAGGCGTATCTACAAACGCCTTTATCCCAAAGGAATATGAAAAGAGTAATGATGACGGCGGTGATGGCTGCACTCATGGCCGTCACTATGAGCTGCAGGCAATCGGACACAGCCGGCGCGACAACCGATGACAACAAAACCCAAAATACCGAAATAATGGAAGTGAAGAAAGATAATGCAGCCGCCGATACGGCTGCCGTCAACAAAGAGGACGTAATAGTGAAAATCAGCACGACTATGGGCGACATCAAGGTGCGCCTGTACGGCGACACCCCGCGCCACCGCGACAATTTCGTGAAGCTGGCGAAGGAGGGATTCTACAACGGCGTGCTTTTCCACCGCGTCATCAATGAATTCATGGTGCAGACCGGCGACCCCGACTCGAAGAACGCGCCGAAGGGGAAGATGCTCGGTTCGGGCGACCCCGGATACACCCTCGAGGCTGAATTCGTATATCCGAAGCATTTCCACAAACGTGGCGCCCTCGCGGCCGCACGCCAGGGGGATCAGGTTAATCCCGAGCGCCGTTCGTCGGGCTCGCAGTTCTATTTCGTCACCGGCAAGGCATACAGCGCCGCACAGATGGAGCAGATGGAGGCACAGCTGCAGATGGCACAGCAGCAGGGCATATTCCAGAGTCTTGTGGGTAAGAACCGTGCGAAGATAGAGGAGATGCAGCGCAAGGGCGACCGCGACGGTCTGATGAAGCTTCAGGACGAGCTGATAGCCATCACCGAGGCCGAAGCCGCCAAAAATCCCGCAAAACTTACCGAAGAACAGCGCAAGGCATACAGCACCGAGGGGGGCACTCCGCATCTCGACGGCCAGTACACCGTATTCGGCGAGGTTATCTCGGGCATGGACGTGGTTGACGCCATACAGAAAGTAGCCACCGACCGCAACGACCGTCCGACCGAGGATGTCAAAATCATATCGGTCGAAGTGGAATAACGCGGAGAGGAAGCCATGATAGAGACTACGCGGTTTGAACTCGGCAACGGGCTGAGGTTTGTGCACAATTACGACGGCAACACGGCAATGGTGGCCGTCAACGTGCTGTACAATGTCGGCGCCCGCGACGAACGCGGCGACCTCACCGGGCTTGCCCATCTGTTCGAGCATCTGATGTTCGGCGGTTCGGTCAACATACCCGACTTCGACGGCGCGATAGAGCGTGCGGGAGGGAAAAACAACGCGTGGACCTCAAATGACTTCACCAATTTTTACGACATACTTCCGGCCCAGAATGCCGAAACCGCATTCTGGCTGGAGAGCGACAGGATGCTTAGTCCGTCGTTTGCCGACCGTACGCTCGAGGTGCAGCGCTCGGTGGTCACGGAGGAGTTCAAGCAGCAATGTCTCAACCGTCCTTACGGCGACCTGAGCCACCATCTGCGCAAACTTGTCTATACCGCCCATCCCTACAGCTGGCCGGTGATAGGCAAGACGCCGGAGCATATCGCCGCGGTAACGCCGCACGACACGCGGGAATTCTTTTTCTCGCACTACGCGCCCAACAACGCCGTAGTGGCTGTATCGGGCAATATAACGGCCGAAGAGACCCGGCGTCTGGCCGAGAAATGGTTCGGCGACATACCGCGCCGCGAGATTGCTCCCCGCAGCTACGGCCGCGAACCGGAGCAGATGTCGGCACGGCATGCCGAGGTGTCGGGACATGTGCCGTCGACTGACATAACGATAGCCTATCCGATGGAGGGTTACGGCACGAAGCAGTATTACTGCGCCGACCTGCTCACCGACCTTATGGCCAACGGCGAGTCGTCGATATTCTACCGCGAGCTGCTTATGGAGAGCGACCTCTTCACTTCGGTCGACGCCTCGATACTTGGCAGCGAGGAGCCGGGAATGCTGATGCTCAACATGCGTCTGCGCGAGAACGGCACCGACAACGAGCGGCGTGCCATAGCGACCGTCAACGCCAAAGTGGAGGAGATAGCGTGCCGCGATTTCAGCGCCGGTCAGCTGACACGCGCCATCAACAGGATGGAGTCGGCGATGACATTCAACAATGTAAGTTATTTGGCCAAGGCGCAGGCGCTCGCGATGTGCGAATACCACAATGAGGACATCAACGGCACGATAGCCCGTTACAGGGAGCTGAACGGTGCCGACCTGCGTGAATGCGCCCGCGACATATTCCGCCCCGAACGGGCGAATACGCTGATATACCGTCCGATGTGACGGGGATAGGGGCTACGCCCTGAGAAACAATAGCGACAGGAATAATAATGAAGAGAAAGGTATCAGGCATATTGACAGCGGTTGCTGCGGCCGTGGCGCTATTGGCGCCGGCAGGGTGCAGCACGTCGCGGCATGTGCCGGAAGGGGAATATCTGCTCGACAAGGTAAAGATAGATGTGGACCCCTCGACCGGGACGGACGAGGTGGCACTGATAAATTACCTGAGGCAGCAGCCGAACCATGTAGTGCTCGGTTTCGCCAAGCTGCAGTTAGGGATATACAATATGTCGGGGCGGGACACGACGCGGTGGTACAACCGCTGGGCACGCAGCCTCGGCCAGGCACCGGTGATATTTGACCATGACCTGACGGAGCAGTCGCGGCGTCAGCTCGAATTAGCTCTTGTCAACAAAGGATACACCAACACGCACGTGACGGTCGACTCGGTGTTCAACCGCAAGGACCGGAAAGTGGAGTTAGTGTATCATATCAATTCCGGCAAGCCGCATATCATCAGAAATATAGCCTATGAATTCGACGACCCCGGAATCGGGGAGGTAATCATGGCTGACAAGGAGGAGTTCACGATAGCCGAGGGGACACCTCTCAACCGCGACCTGCTTGAGAACGAGCGCGTCAGCATCACTTCACGGCTGCGCGACAAGGGATACTATAATTTCACAAAGGAGCAGATAACGTTTATCGCCGACACTACTGCCACGTCGAAGGATGTGAACCTGACGATGAGGGTGCTACTGCCGCAGAAGGCTGACTCGACTTACAGGGAGCTTCCGCTTAACGTGAGCCGCGTGGTGTATCGCGTGGAGTCGCCCGAACATAAGCCGGGCATGCCGGCCGACACGGTGAGCGCCGGGAAATTCACTGTCATCTATGACGACGACAGGTATCTGAAGCTGCCGTTGCTCGAAGAGAAATGCTTCATACGTCCGGGGGAGCCGTACAGCGCTACCGACGTGAACCGCACATATGAGGCGCTGACGCAGCTTGCCATCGTGAAGTATGTCAACATAGCGATGGTGCCCGCGACTGTCGAAGGGGAGCCGGCATTGGAGGCCGTGATAACGTTGTCGCGCACCAAGAAGCAGGGGGTGACATTTGAGGTAGAGGGTACGAACTCGGAGGGTGACCTCGGGTTCGGCATAGGGGTGACATACCAGCACCGCGACCTTGCCCGCGGCGCCGAGGTGCTTACGGCGAAGGTAAGGACGTCGTACGAGAGCCTTTCAGGCAAGCCGACGGGTATCATCAACGACCGCTATACGGAGGTGGCCGCGGAGGTGGGGATAACGTTCCCAAAATTCGAGGCACCGTTCATATCGAAAAGTTTCAAGCAGCGGTCGAAGGCGCAGACCGAGTTTGCGGTGTCGTTCAACTTCCAGGAACGCCCGGAATATACGCGTGTCATCTCGGGTGCGGCGTGGAAATACCGCTGGAACGACCGCGCGAACATGCACCGGAACACGTTTGACCTTATCGACCTCAATTACGTGTATCTGCCGAAATCGACCATCGATTTCATAAATACCGTGGCACCGCAGAACCCGCTGCTGAGGTATTCGTATGAGGACCACCTTATCATGCGCATGGGGTATTCGATTTACCGGACTAACCGCCGGCCTGTCACTCCGAGTTCGCGTATGTTCGGCAATCCGTTCCAGCAGAAGATATGGACGCTGAGGGCATCGGTCGAGACGGCGGGCAACCTGCTGTACGCGCTGTCATCGCTGACTGGACAGAAGCGTCATGGGGGTGCCTACAAGGTGTTCAACACGCAGTATGCGCAATATGCCAAATTCGATTTCGACTATTCGTGGGTGTACAATTTCAATTCGCGCAATTCGATAGCGCTTCACGGCGGCTTCGGTGTGGGTGTGCCTTACGGCAACTCGGAGATGATACCGTTTGAGAAGCGTTTCTATGCCGGAGGTGCCAATTCGGTGAGAGGCTGGGGTGTAAGGACGCTTGGCCCGGGTGCCTACGACGCGCGCAATTCGGTGATTGACTTTATCAACCAGTGCGGCGACATACGTCTCGACCTTAACGTGGAGTACCGCGCCAAGCTGTTCTGGGTGATAGAGGGCGCTCTGTTTATCGATGCGGGAAATATCTGGACGATACATAATTATGAGAATCAGCCCGGCGGTATGTTCCGGTTCAATACCTTCTACAAGCAGATTGCGGCGGCCTACGGAGCCGGTATACGATTTGATTTCACGTATTTCCTGTTGCGTCTCGATCTGGGTATGAAGGCGCATAATCCGGCTTACGGACAGGAGAAATGGCCGTTGCTGCATCCGCGGTGGGGGAGGGACAAGACGATACATTTCTCAATCGGATACCCGTTTTGAGTAATTAGTAATTAGAAATGAGTAATTAGTAATGGGCGGGTGCTTTTTTGATTGAGCGGGTGTTGTAGCTATTGTAGCTGATTTAGCTATTGTAGATAATGTAGCTGTCGTTGGAGGATTGGGCGGGAGAAAATTTTTTTATTTGAGGAGTCAGTTATGAATAACGAGAAGAAGAAATTGGTGATATTTGACCTGGACGGTACGTTGCTCAATACTATTACCGATCTGGGGCAGGCTGCGAATTATGCGCTTGAGAAAAACGATTATGCCACGCATCACCTGTCGTCGTATCCGCATTTCGTGGGCAACGGCATACGGAAACTTATCGAACGTGTGCTTCCTGCCGAGGATCGTGACGGAGCGACGGTAGAAAAGCTCCGCGAGGATTTCATGGAGTATTACAATGAACATCTGACCGACACCACGACGCCGTATCCCGGCATAGAGGATATGCTGCGCGACCTGCAGGCGGCGGGTGTGAAGATGGCTGTCGCAACCAACAAGTATCAGGAGGCGGCCACGAAACTGATAAATCATTTCTTCCCGTATATTTCGTGGGTGGCTATCGCCGGGCAGATCGAGGGTGTGCCGGTGAAACCGGATCCGTCGGTTGTGTTCCGTATACTCGGTGAGTATCCTACGGCTAAGCATGATGTCATGATGGTGGGTGACTCGGGTGTGGATATGGAGACGGCGCGGCGTGCGTGCGTCGAGTCGACCGGAGTAAGCTGGGGATTCCGTAGCGTTGCCGAACTGACCGAAGCCTATGCCGACCATATAATCAACGCTCCCGACGAACTTGTCGCGATTGTCGGCGCCGACTGAGGCAATTTACAATTTACAATTCATAATTCATAATGCATAATTCATAATTGCTTGGACATACGGCGCAAATTATGAATTATGCATTATGAATTATGAATTGAGCAGGTCGATGGCGAAGTCGAGGATGGTGTCGTGGCCTTGTAGGGCGGCCTGCGGGTCGAGGTCGACGGCGCAGCCTTCGGATGGCTCGATGCCGAATTCGGTTGTCCGACCGAGAGGGTCGAGGACCGGCGCGGATGAGAAGCGTATGCCCCAGCCGTTGGGAAGCTCGGAGGAGAACGGCATGCCGGAACCTCCGCCTGTGGTGGCGCCTACGATTTTGACGGCAGGGAGCGTGCGCATGATTGATACGAGATTGTTGGCGGCCGAGAATGTGGAGCGGTTGGTGAGCACGGCTACCGGTTTGCCCCACATTACGCGTCCCTGTTCGGCCGGCTCGTAGTAGTATGCGTAAGGCTCGGAGAAATCGTCGTGGCCCGGGCCGTTTTTGTGGCTTATGTAGCCGGCGAGTGTACGCTCGGTGATGAAGCGCGCCACGATGGTCTCGACTGTGGTCATGGCGCCGCCGCCGTTGTCGCGCAGGTCGATGACGAGGCCGTCGCAGGTGCGCAGGTAGTAGAGTATGTTGTCGAGATTGCCTTCACCGATGCCGTAGGAGAGCGAGGGTATACGCATGTAGCCGATGTTTTCGTGCAGGATGCCGTAAATTATGGAGCCTGTCTGGCGGTAGTTGAAGTTGAAATAGTGCTCCTCGATGAGGCGGCTGTTGAAATTCTGCGGGTAGTCGCTCCACCAGCGGCGGTAGTAGGAGGTATTGAACGACGAGGAGAGGTTGGTGTGGCCGTCGCGGAGTTCGTCGAGCATCTGCGCGCATACGATGAAGAGTTCTTCCGATGTCATGCGGTCGCTGATTTTCGGGGAGTAGCGGGAGTAGACTTCGTCCCAGTCGACTCCTTTCTCGCGGAAGAAGCAGTAGTGCTCGTCGAGCGTGCGCCAAAGAGCGTCGAAATTGCCGCGCGGATTGTCGGCGTACTGCGGTATCTCGTGGCACGATGCGGCAAGCAGCAGTGCGGCCAGTGATATGATGATGAGGTGGAGCTGTTTCATTAGTACAGGGCGGAGATGATGCGGGCGTCGCGGCTCAGCGACCGGCGGCGTGACAGTGAAAGCCATTCGCCGGACAGACCGATGACAAACGCGTGGGTGTGGATATTGGTGACGAGGTCGTTGGCTTTGCTTGAGAAGGAGTAGCCGCGGTAGCCGAGGCGCAGCGACGTGGCGCCGAAATGGAGGTCGGCGGTGAAGAGGTTGGTCATGGCGAAACGGTTGCCGGGCCATGCGAAGTGCACGAGGCCGTCGTGGTTGCCGAGATATATCTCGTAGTAAAGTTCGTCGTATTCGGGGGCGAAGAAGATGCCTGCGAGGGGAAGCACGGGCTGGTAGCGCAGCGTGACGGGCAGGCGGCCTATGCGGAGATTACAGACGGCATAGGCGGTGGCGTTGACCGTCCAAGCGAGTTTGGCTGAAGCGGGATTGTTGGAGTTGCGCGGATTGTAGATGCAGCCGGCATCTATGCCGGTGGAGCCGCCGACGGCGATGGTGAGCGCCGGGAGCGGGTGCCATCGGCGGAGCATGCCCCAGGAGAATGTGCCGTCGATACGCCATGTGGTGGCGTTGTCGGCATGGTTGCGTCCGCGGTCGAGCTCAATGCGGGTGTTGAGCTGCATTACCCAGTTGTCGGGGTCGAATTTCATGGCCTGCATGCGTTCGTAGGCGAAGGCGGCGCTCCAGCCGCGGTAGGTGATTGGCGACAGGTAGCTGTCGGCCACCGATGAGCTTCCGATTTCGAGCATGTAGGCCGATGTGACGGGTCGTAGCGGGGGTATGGAGTCGCCGGCCGCGGGGACGGACTGTGCCCGGCAGCATACGGCAATCAGGATTGCGACGGAGAGGAAAAGAAGGCGTTTCATTGTCAGAATAGGCGTTCTTGTCCGTTGATTTCGTCGCGCACTTCGTCGTCGGAGCGGTCGGGGAGGATGTCGGAGTCGTCAGACGGGTCGGACATGTCGGACGGGTCAGACTGAGAGGATGAGGCTTCTTCTTCGTCGTCGAGGCCTGTTTCGCGCGGCTCGATTTCGGTGACGGAATCGATGGCGTAGGTCGTGACGCGTTTGCCCTTGGCCTTGAACGATTTGACGGCTATGAAGTCGATGGCGTCGATTACAAGCGGTTCGCGGAACTCGTCGGCGCCTCCGAATTTCACTTCAAAGCGTGCGCCCGGTTCGTCGGTGAGGAGTATGAGCGATGATTTGGCGTTTTCGCCCAGGTAGCGCTGCAGCTTGGAGGAGGGCTCGAAGGTGAAGCGCTTGAGATAGGGATAGCCCTGGTCGGCATCGTTGAGGATGGCTGTCCAGACTATGCCGGGACGGTATTTCTCGATGCGGAGTATGTTTTCGGGATAGTGGTTGCCGGCGTCGAACGACGACATGTAGTATTCGCCCGATTTGAGGATGACAAGTATTGTATCATTGCCCGCGAACTCGCCGAGGTAGTTGCCGCGGCCGTCGTAGTTGAGGCGCAGCACGTCGGGGTCGAACCAAACCTTGCGTCCGCCGAGGGTGGATGCGCCGCGTTCCTTGAGCGAGAAACGGTGCACCTCGTTACGGGTGACGATGTTGCCGCGCGACTGCTTTCCCTTGATGGCGAGCTCGCTGAAGTCGACGTCAAACTGGAGAGTCTTGAGACGGGCTTTCGGTTTGAGGGTCACTTTGACAATCTCGGCCTCGCCGTTGGGGTTGGCGCTGAACCATGACACGCGCGAGCCGGGGGTGCCCATCGTCAGGTTGTATTCCTTGTCGCGGGTTACGCCGGTTACGGAGAAGCGCTTCATGTAGAATGTGCCCCCCTTGCCGTCCTGATAAATGGCGTTGTAGATGGTGCGTTCGTCGCCGCGCTTGAACACGTTGATGTAGAGCACGTTTTTGTCGACGAACAGTTTTTCGGCCACCTTGACCACCTTGTAGCGACCGTCGCGGTAGAATATGATTATATCGTCGATAGATGAGCAGTTGCACACGAATTCGTCCTTCTTGAGCGATGTGCCGATGAAGCCCTCCTCGCGGTTGATGTAGAGCTTCTCGTTGGCTTCGGCCACCTGCGTGGCCTCGATGTTGTCGAAGCCGCGGATGACGGTGCGGCGCGGGAAGGTGTCGCCGTATTTTGCCTTGAGACTTTCGAACCATGCGATGGCATATTCGGTCAGCCGGCTGAGGTTGCCTTCGATTTCGGCTATGCGGTCGAGGTATGAGGCTATAAGTTCGTCGGCCTTGTGGGAGTCGAATTTGGTGATGCGCTTCATCTTGATTTCGAGCAGGCGGAGTATGTCGTCATCGGTGATGTCGCGCACGAGGTCCTTGACGAACGGCAACAGGCGCGAGTGGACGTGGGCTATTACCTCCTCGATGGTCTCACCCTCTTCGAAGCGGCTGTCCTTGTAGATACGCTGCTCGATGAAGATGCGTTCGAGCGAGGCGAAGTGAAGCAGTTCCTTGACCTCGGAGAGTGATATTTCAAGCTCTTTGCGCAGAAGCTCGCGCGCGGTGTCGACATTGTGGCGGAGCACGTCGCTGACCCCGAGGAAGTGGGGCTTGCGGTCGGCGATTACGCAGCAGTTGGGCGATATGGAGAGCTCGCAGTCGGTGAACGCGTAGAGGGCGTCGATGGTGCGGTCGGACGATGTGCCGGGGAGCAGGTGCACAAGGATAAGTGCATGTTCGGCGGTGTTGTCGTCGACCTTGCGTATCTTGATTTTGCCTTTTTCGAATGCCTTGAGTATGGAGTCGATGAGCGCGCCGGTGGTCTTGCCGTAAGGTATCTCGGTGATGGCGAGCGTCTTGTTGTCGATTTTCTCGATTTTGGCGCGTACTTTGACCACGCCGCCGCGTTCGCCGTCGTTATAGCGGCTGACGTCGATGAAGCCGCCGGTGACGAAGTCGGGATAGAGAGTGAACTCCTCCCCTTTGAGGTGGGCTATGGCGGCGTCGATGATTTCATTGAAGTTGTGGGGGAGTATCTTGGAGGAGAGACCTACCGCGATGCCTTCCACCCCCTGGAACAGGAGGAGGGGGAATTTGGAGGGGAGCACTACGGGCTCCTTCTTGCGGCCGTCGTAAGAGAGCGTCCATTCGGTGATTTTGGGGTTGAAGAGGGTCTCGAGGGCGAAGGGGGAGAGGCGTGCCTCGATGTAACGGCCGGCGGCCGCCGATGCGCCTGTCAGGATATTGCCCCAGTTACCCTGCGTTTCCACGAGGAGGTCTTTCTGCCCGAGCTGCACGAGTGCATCGTTGATTGAAGCGTCGCCGTGCGGGTGGTACTGCATCGTGTTGCCCACGATGTTGGCCACTTTGTTGAAACGGCCGTCGTCGAGGGTTTTCATCGAGTGGAGTATGCGCCGCTGCACGGGTTTGAGACCGTCCTCGATATGGGGGACGGCGCGTTCGAGTATCACGTAGGACGCGTAGTCGAGAAACCAGCTGCGGTACATGCCGCGCAACTGATGTTTGACGACATCGGCTGCTGCTTCCTCGTAGGGTTTCTGTGAGTCGGGCTGAGGCATTGCATCCTCATCTTCATGGTCGGTAGGTGGAATTGTCAGGTCGCTCATTGTAATTCGGCATTTGTAGCAAAGTTACAAAAAATTTGCTGAAAAATCAATAACGACCGTTAATTACACACGGCAAATGCATGAGGTTTGATTAAACTTAAGTCAAATCTCATGCATTAATCTTGAAGATAAACTACACATGAATTGAGACAAATTCCTCGGTCCGCGTTTATTATTGTTAACAATTGCAGTACATTATCTATTGCGACTTAAGAATTTTGTGCATTTATTCCTTCGAGACCTTTTCTCTTTTTACGATTAACTCATATTCGTAAATGTCATTTGAGCGGTTACGCCAATTATTCATTATCTCCTGCATCTCATTCAAGGTGATGTTTTTCAAATGTTCTTCCTTTTCCAAGTCCCATGAATCATCGGCTATTCTTCGTCTGAGGTAAGTTACATAAAAATTTTCGTTGCCTTTTGGGGGTTCAACATAGTGTCTTATATATAGGCCGTCAGTAATTTGTGATTTGTCGGTGATGTCTTTGTACATCACCCAGTGACTCACGTTATCAATTACGTACGTTTGTACTAATATCCATCCCCTTTCTCCCATATAGTTCATAGCGTCTACCATGCTATTGAATTTGATATTTTTGCCATTATCGTCCATTAGTTTATAATAATGCCAAGTTGACTGATATTGCCCGAGATCCACCATGACATTAACATTCTTGTTTAAACCGAAAAAATTTGTGTAATCACCCAAGAGCTCGGCATAAACTCTATTAATTGGATTTGGTCTGTCTTGAGCTGATATGGTTGTCGAACAGGTTGTTATCAAGATTGCTGAGAGAAATGGAATGAGGCATTTCATGGGGTAGGTAAACTTGTAATAAAATGTTAATGCGGTTTTATTTTTTCGGGAAGAGGTCGGCGTAGATGCGGTCGGTGGCACCTATGTTGTCGGCTATGTAGCGTCCGGCGGTTTTGCCGGCTTCGGTGCGGAACGCTTCGTCGGCGAGCAGGCGGTCGAGGGTGTCGGCCGTGGCTTTGGCGTCGGGCACGCACAGTGCGCCGCCGAGGGCTATGAGGTCGCGCGCTTCCTTGAATTTGTGGTAGTTGGGGCCGAACACGACGGGAATGCCGTAGACTGCGGCTTCGTTGATGTTGTGTATGCCGGCTCCGTGTCCGCCGCCTATGTAGGCCACGGATGCGTAGCGGTAGAGCGACGCGAGTTTGCCGAAGCAGTCGACCACTATGCCGCGCACGCCGGCGGGAGCGGTGCCGTTGTCGGCGATATGCTTTTCCCACTGCGACAGGGGGATTACGTTGCCGCTGACGGTATCGCACAGCGCGCTGACGCGGGCTGCGTCAAATTCGTGGGGCGCGATGATGAATTTTACTTCGGGATTGGCGTTGAGCCAGGGCAGGTAGTTGGCCTCGTCGGCCTCCCAGCTGCTGCCGAATATGATGAAGGAGCGGAGAGCGTCGCCTCCGGCTATCTCGCATGTGCCTGCCATGACATCGGTGACGCGGTCGAAGCGGGTGTCGCCGGCCACGACGGTATTGTCGATGCCTATGCCGGAAAGGAGGGCGCGCGAGTCTTCGTCCTGAAGATAGATGCGGTCGAAGCGGCGCAGCATACCGCGGAACATGCCGCCCCAGGGCTTGAAGAATATCTGCCCCGGACGGAATATTGCCGATATGATGTAGGTGGGCACTGCGGCTTTCTGCAGCTGCTGCAGGTAGTTGCCCCAGAATTCGTATTTTATGAAAATTGCTGCCGACGGACGCACCAGCTCGATGAAGCGCCGGGCGTTGCGCGGGGTGTCGAACGGGAGGTAGGCCACGGCATCGACAAGCGGGTAGTTCTTACGCACTTCATAGCCCGAGGGGGAGAAGAATGTAAGAAGTATCTTTTTGTCGGGATGCTCGCGGCGGATGCGCTCGATGAGCGGACGCCCCTGCTCGAATTCGCCCAGCGACGAGGCGTGTATCCACACGGCGCCACCTTCGGGGGGGAGTGTGTCACGCAGATGGTCGAATGCGGCTTTTTGGCCTTCGACCATTTTTTTTGCCTTTGGATTGGATAAGGTGGCAATCCCGGCTCCGGCCTTGTAGAGATATATTCCGGTGTTGTAGAGAAGATTCACGTCGGCGGTGATTGGTTGGACTTACAGCTTGATGTTGGCGCAGGCATTTTCCACGCGGCGGCGTGTGGCGTCGATGCCCATCAGTTCGGTGATGTCGAACATGTGGGGGCCTTTGCATTCGCCTACTACGGCCAGGCGCAGGGCGTTCATCACGTTGCCGAGGTGATAGCCGTTGTCGCTTATCCATGCGAGGATGTTTTCCTCGGTGGCCTTGCTTTCGAGCGAGGGGAGCGATGCCATGCGGTCAACCATGGCGCGAAGTATGGCGGGAGTTTCGGTTGTCCAGCGTTTCTTAACAGATTTTGCCTCGTATTCGGTCGGGTCTACGAAGAAGAAGCGTGCCTGTTCCCAAAGGTCCTTGACGAAGTTGGCGCGGTTTTTCACCATCGCGATAGCGCGGGTGATGTATTCGTCGGAGAAATCAGCGGGGTTTACGCCGTTGGCTTCCATGACCGGTTTGAACATGGCGAGGAGCTGCTCGTCGGGCAGTTCCTGGAGGTATTTGTGGTTGAACCATTTGCCCTTCTCGAAGTCGAATTTTGCGCCCGAGCGTGAGCAGTGGTCAAACGAGAAGCGGTTGATAAGCTCGTCCATCGACATGATTTCGGTGTCGTCGCCGGGGTTCCATCCGAGCAGGGCGAGGAAGTTGACTACTGCCTGGGGCAGATAGCCTTTCTCGCGGTAGCCCGAGGAGATGTCGCCGCTCTTGGGATCGTGCCATTCGAGGGGGAACACGGGGAAGCCGAGACGGTCGCCGTCGCGTTTCGACAGTTTGCCTTTGCCGTCGGGTTTGAGCAGCAGGGGCAGGTGGACGAATTGAGGCATCGTGTCGGCCCAGCCGAACGCTTCGTAGAGAAGGACGTGGAGGGGGGCCGAGGGAAGCCATTCCTCGCCGCGTATCACGTGGCTCACTTCCATCAGGTGGTCGTCGACGATGTTGGCGAGGTGGTAGGTGGGCAGGTCGTCGGCGCTTTTATACAATACTTTGTCGTCGAGCACCGATGAGTTGATGGTGACCTTTCCGCGGATGAGGTCGTTGACCTCGACGTCGCGTCCCGGTTCGATTTTGAAGCGTACCACATATTTCTCGCCGGCATCGATAAGACGCTGAGTCTCCTCCTTGCCGAGCGAGAGCGAGTTGCGCATCGATGCGCGTGTCGACGCATCGTACTGGAAGTTGGGCGTAGCGGCGCGTGCTGCCTCGAGTTCTTCGGGGGTGTCGAACGCGATGTATGCCTTGCCGTTGTCGAGGAGCATTTTGACGTGCTCGCGGTATATGTCGCGGCGTTCGCTCTGCTTGTATGGGCCGTAGTTGCCACCTTCGCGTACGCCTTCGTCAATGCCGATGCCGAGCCATGCGAGAGCCTCGTTGATATAATCCTCGGCTCCGGGTACAAAGCGCTGTGAATCGGTATCCTCGATACGGAGTATCATGTCGCCGCCGTGACGGCGCGCGAAAAGGTAGTTGTAGAGAGCGGTGCGGACGCCTCCGATGTGGAGCGGACCGGTGGGTGACGGAGCAAAACGTACTCTTACTTTTCTTTCCATTACGATGTGACTGGTTATGTTGTCGACAGAATTAATTCAGTAATTGTTAAAAACTATCCCGCCGTAGAGGAGGGGTGTCGGCGGCCTGTGCCTCGGTGTCGGCGTGACCGCGGGGAGAGAAATAAAAAATGCCATCGGCTACAAAGCTGATGGCATGGTGAAAGGGAAGTGGGCGCTGAGGGATTCGAACCCCCGACCCTCTGCTTGTAAGGCAGATGCTCTGAACCAGCTGAGCTAAGCGCCCCTTGTCGGTTGAACGATGCAAAGGTAAGCACTTTTTTTTAATTACCAAAATTTTCGCGAAGAAAAAAGAAAAATATTTTTCGCTCTAAATTTTGTGCGTCACGCAATGGCTTTATTATCAAGTTGATAACGTTCCTGGCCGCCCCTATATTTCATAGCCTTTGATTTGTTCGATAGCGGAGGGTGTTGCAAAACTGCAAAATTTCGGCTAACAAAGTAGGGACGCACGGTCTGTGTGTCCAATAATATGCTGATAATCAATGTTCTCTTTCAGGACGCACAGACCGTGCGTTCCTACGATTGGAAGTTTTGCAACACCCTCTAATCCTACTTGGGAATATTTGTGATAATATGATAATAAAAGGTGAGCGGCATCGCTATAGGGGAGTGCGATGCCGCTCGAGGGTTGGTTGGGTTGGGTTGGGATTATGTGGGCGAAGATGGATTCGAACCACCGAAGGTATAAACCAGCAGATTTACAGTCTGCCCCATTTGGCCACTCTGGTATTCGCCCGGATTAAACGGAGTTCCGTTTCATTTGTGGCTGCAAATATACGCATTATTTTTTAATAATACGCAACTTTATGTCAAAAAAACAGAAAATATATGTCGTTTTCACTCCCTTTCCGTTCTGTTTTGTTGAGAAACCGTCGTGATAATGGCTGTTATTCCATGTTGCGGACGCGCTGTACGAAGTCGTACATGCGTATGGCGGCTTCGGCGGCTTCGGCGCCTTTGTCGCCGGCGGGGCCTCCGCAGCGGTCGAGGGCGTCCTGCTCGGTGTCAACGGTGAGCACGCCGAATATCACCGGGGTGTCGCAGTCGGCGTTGAGCGCCGTTATGCCTTGCGTCACCGATTGGCATACGTAGTCGAAATGGGGTGTGCCGCCGCGTACCACGCAGCCGAACACTATCACCGCGTCATACATCGAGGTCTCTATGAGCTGCGAGGCGGCGAATGTCAGTTCCACTGCGCCGGGCACTTCAAACACGTCGATATTGTCATCGCTTATGCCCTGTGCTTTGAATGTGGCGAGGGCGCTTTCGGTAAGGGCGCCGGTGATACGGCCGTTCCAAAGGGCTTTGACTATTGCTACTTTGATGTCGGTGGCGGAGGGGAGGGGAGCTACTGGTGTTGATGTGGACATTTTGAGTGGGATTTAAACTGTTTTATCAATGGCCTCGGCGAGGAGCGTGCCGTCGGTGAGGTGGGAATAGTCGTCGACGTAGTATGCGAAGTTTTCGCGGCGCGCGCGTTCGGGGTCATTGTGGTTGAAAAGTACGGCAAGGTCGGAGGGGAGGGTGATGACACAGGCGGCAATCTCGAGATTCTCGTAGACGTAGGGCATCACTTTGGTTATGCGCTTTATGCGGTCGTCGGCCACGTCGGGCACATAGACTATCGTCGCCCCGCGTTCGGCCACATTGGTCATGAACGACCACAGCTGGCGGCGTACGCGCTGGTCGACGGCGAGATAACCGCCGAACACCACGATGTCTTCCGGCTCAACGCGCGGCCAGGTTATGTCGAATCCTTCGCCGTCGTCCTGAATGCCGTAGCGCGACGGCGTGCCGTCGATATTGAGCACGACAGGCGTCTTTGCGATATGGCGGTCGGACTTGGATATGTCGACACCGTATTCTGTAAGCGCGCCGGCTACAATCTCACCGGCCTTGTCGGTGCCTAATTCTGACAGGAATATCACCTGCCTGCCTTTGGCGGCAAGCGTGGCGGCAGCTTTTAAGTGGGCGCCTCCCGGATGGGTGGCGGTGGGAGTGCATCCCTTGAGGTCGATTTCAAGCCATGACTCGCCTATGATTATAATTTTACCTTTCATCGGATAAGGAAATGTGTTTTTGCGTATGATGCTCAGGAGTTTCTCGATATGTGTCCGAGGTAGCCTCCGTGGTGGCGCTTGGCGTAGTCGGCGCGTGTGAAGCCGATGGCCTGCATCACGTTCACCACAAGAATGTCGCCAATCACTGTCATCATCGTGGTCGAGGTGGTGGGTGTGAGTCCGAGCGGGCACACTTCGGGAGCGCCGCCGGTGAGGATGGTGACATCGGCTATGCGTGCAAGCTCGCTGTCGCCGTTGCCTGTGATTACGATGATGGGAATTGAGGGGATAAGGGTGCGGGCGAGGGCTACGAGGTCAATGATTTCGCGGGTCTTGCCCGAGTTGGATATGAGCAGGAGCGCGTCGTCGGGCTGCAGCAGGCCGAGGTCGCCGTGCTGGGCTTCCGACGGGTGCAGGTTGACGGCCGGAGTGCCTGTCGATGAGAATGTCGTGGCTATGTTCATCGCTATCTGTCCGGCTTTGCCCATGCCCGAGGTCACGAGTTTGCCGCCGCGGCGGTTGACATGCTCTACTATCAGTTCGACGGCACGTGCGTAGGCGTCGGTCACCGGTATGCTGAGTATCGCCTCGCTCTCGGCGCGTAATATCTCTTTGATTGATTCGGTTAAATTTTCCATTGGTTTTTCGGCTTTTGTCAATGCCATTGGCAAAGTTACGAAAAATCATACAGACTGAGCAAAGATAATACTATATTTTCATGCCGTGAAGTGACAAAATGACAAACCGGCATTCCTCCGGATTGCAGCCGGGAATCAGTTGCCGGTGACGGCGATGCGGTGGGTGAGGGTGTTGCTGACAGTATCGCCTTCGCGTATCGACGCACGGTAGAGGTATATGCCGCGGGTCACGCGGTGGCCGGCGCGGTCATGCAGATTCCATGTCACCGGACTGGTCAGGTACATGTCGCTGCGTCCTTTCGTCACCGATTCCCATACGGGCTGGCCGAGCATGTCGTAGATTGAGATAGTGACTTCGACCTGCGCGTCGGGACGGTCGTGCGACAGGAAGAAATTGGCCTGTGTCGAAGCCGGATTGGCGTCGGAGTATACGTCGTAGAGCACCGGGGCGCGGTCGGGCGACACGTAGAAATCTATCGTCTCGGAATTGGAGTTGTCGGATGTGTCCCAGATGCGCAGGCGCAGCGAGTGGGCGCCCTCCTCAAGCTGAGGCAGCTGGTATGCGATGATGCCGGAGGGGGAGCCGTCGGCCGACGGGGTGTAGTATTCAGCCACGTCGGAGTAGCTGCGGTTGCCGTCGATGAGCACGTTCATCTGGTGGCCTACGCCCGAAGTGTTCATGTTGATGCCGCGGTTGTCGGCAATCTCGGCTATGAGCATCGGGGTGGCGTTGACCTGGTCGCCGGGACGGAACGACGGATGGTTGAGGTATATCGCCTTGATTACGGGCGCGATAGTGTCGATGACACTGTCGTCGGTGCCGAATACGTAGAAGCTGCGGTTGGCGCCGGCTCCGTAGTCGGCCACCATGCTTCCGTCATTGCTTTTGGCCACGAGGCTTATGGTGGCCTCGCGGAAATTGTTGGAAATGCTCGACGGCATCGCCACATGCACCTTGAAGCGTCCGGCCTTCACCGAGTCGTTTCCGGCGAACAGACGGTCGCCGTGCTGCTCGAACGTGACATGCTTCCCTACGGGTACGCCGTCCTTCTCGCCGCCGTTGGCGAGTGTCGTTATGCTGTATTCGGCGTCATAGAGCGTTGAGGCTATGGTGCCGTTGAATCCGGTCATTATATTGCCGTCGCTGTCGAGCACCCTACCCTCCACAGTCACGTTCTGCCGTGCCTGCATTATGGCCTGCTCGTCGCCTCCGGGAGCTACGCCGTTGATCCGGTCGACTACAATCTCATGTTCGGGCATTGCCGGACGCAGGGCCGGGTCGCCCATGAGGATATACCGCAGCTTGTTGGCGTCGGAAAGCATTGTGCCATCGTTCGACAGTTTCGTGGAGTTTTTCGCACGACGGTATATCTCGCCTATCGCAAGGCGTTTGCCGTCGGTGTCGCGGGTGAATATATGCTGCCCCATGGCACGCGACATGTAGGCGTTTTCCGATATATATACCGGACGGTTGGCCGATACCTGCGCGATGCAGCCGCCTGATTCATGCGCCCACATCAGCTCGCCGGCCGATACGGCGTTGGCATCCCATCGGAGGAAGTCGCACGTGGCGGCGAAAAATATCGGCCACTTGCGCAGGTACATGTTGTTGATGTCGGTGAGCTTGAGCAGCCCTTCATGTGTGAGCGACGTAGTGTTGGCGTGGCCTATATACATCCACCATGCCACTCCTTCGTCAAGAGTCTTGAACATGAAATCGCGGGCCTGCGGATAGCCCTGGCCGGTCAGCGGATAGGCGTCGGTGTACAGCTTGGTGTGGGTGGCGTTGTCGCCGCCGTTGTCAAGCATCAGGTTCCATACCCGTTCCATCTGCTCCATGTGTATTCCCGAATCCTGGTCGTCGGCAATGAGCATGGTGCGGTTGCGCCATGTGCCCGACGGCATTTTTGTGGAGTATTCGATTATTTTGTCGACAGCCGCTCTGGCTACTCCGGCTGAGGTCACCGGCATGCGTCCCACGCCGATGCACAGGTAGTCGGAAGCCATCGTGTTGCCCGAATTGTCGCGCAGGAAGGCGAATATGTCGTCGGTGGTGAACGAGTCAATGTCGGTCTCGCCCTTTTCCGACTGCCACAGCGGCATCAGTGGGTAGTTGAGCGATTTCACGGATACCGATATGCGGCGGTTGTCGAAGCTGCCGCGGCCCATGAACAGCGCGTACTTTAGCCGGCGTTCGGAGCCGTCGGAACGGTCGTAGAGCATCTTGAGCATTTTACGGAATGCGTTGACGTCGGGGCTTCCCGATGCAAATTCGTTGAATACCTGTTCCTGGTCGACCACAAGTACGCTCATTCCGTCATTGTCACGGTGAAAACCGGCAAGGCGGTTTGCTTCAGACATCCATGCCGACGGAGTGAAAATCACCATGTCGGGCACTTCGGCTCCGTGCAGGTTCTGATTCGGGACTGCCCCGGTATATTCCGGTTCGGGAAACGATGCCGACGGCTCGAATGCCACGTAGCGGCGGGTGCCGGTGTAGTCGTTGGTCCAGCTCAGTGTCGTGCCTGAAAGCGAAGCGTTCATGTTCACAACCGAGAGCGGTGAGGTGATGTCCCATACCACAGTCGATGCCGACGCCCCCTCAAGTGCGGCCTGATTGCGGCGCAGCGTGAAGCTTATCTGCGGTCCGGGCATGCGCAGGTGTCGTGTATAATTGACCGACAGGTAGTCGAGGCAGGCTGCCGATACGGTTCCGGCGCGGTTGAAGGTGACCCCGACGGAGAGCTTGCTTCCCGGCGACTTTATTGTTTTGGTCGTGACGGTGGAGCGGTAGTTGCCGTGGTCGGTTGAGTTGGATCTTATCACATCGGTGCCGGATGATGGCAGCTCGGTGTCGTTGGCGGTGAGCCGGATTGACGTCTCGGTCGTGGCCGTGGCTATGAATGAACATGCGAGCCACGCGTCGGTGCCTTCCACGGCGTCCTTCAGCTCGAAATTGAATTTCCGGGTCGGTGTGTACAGGAAATCCTCGCCGCCGTATTGCTGCCCTGTAGGAGCGACGCAGACAAGGTCTTTCTCGTGGAATATGTAGTCGGTGAATGTCGTCTCGGGAGCCGTGGCCGAGCCGCTCCCTTCTGACGGGATAGCGCGGTCTTCGCCCTCGCAGTCGCTCACGAAGTAGTAGCCGCGGTCGGTATAGGCGTTCTGCCTCGGACGTATATTGCTGCCGGAATATGTCACCGGGTTAGTGACACCTTCGGCATAGAATAGCAGGCCGCGGTTGGTGCGCAGAGCCTGTACCATGGGCAGGTCGTCGGTATAGCCGGCTGCGGTCATCTTGTCGGGAAGCTGTCGTCCGCCGTAGCCGTAGATATGTACCTTCGACGGGTCGGAAAATCCCATCCGGCGTATCTGTGAGTTGCTGAGCAGGTACATGCCGTCTTCGGTCACGCTTATTTTGACCCAGCGTCCCGTCGACATGCGGGAACTCTCGGCGTAGGTCGACAGGTCGAAAGCGCGGGCTGACGGCGCTGCAAGTGCCATGCACAGCGCGATTGCTGCCGTTGCGATTGATTTTATGTTTTTTATAGCGTAAAGTTTAGTCATATATGTTGCGGAAGTAAGCCGTTGGGATGATAGCCTGTATGTATGCGGCTTATTCTTATAAAGAACGGTAAAAATCTGTTTTTATTGTGTTTAAATCGACTTTGCCGTTTATTCCGTCGATGTTGCCCCTGTGGGAGTATTGCCACATCACCCACTCGATGTCGGGTTCCGGTTCGGTGAACGAGCATATCCACAACGGGTAGTCGCTGAAATTCTCCCTTATATAGCGGTTATAATCGTCTTTGTTGGAATAGAGTATGATGTCTATGCCCTCTTTGTCGAGATGGCGGAGCATGGTGCGCAGGCGCGATATTATCATTGACGCCTCGTGGCCGTCGGGATTGCCGAACCGTTCGATGTCAATCACTGTCGGGAAATCGAAGGTGCGGTTGCGCAGCGAGTGCAGCAGGTTGATGGCCTGCAGCTCGCCGTCGGTGTCGAAGCGGAAGAAATGGTATGCGCCGACCTTAAGCCCGGCATTGCGCGCTCGGCGCAGATTGTCGGTGAACATCGCGTCCTTGAAGTCGGTGCCCTCCGTGGCCTTTATGATGGCGAAATCGTAGCCGGCTTTTCTGACACGGTTAAAATCTATGTAGCCGTTGTGGGCCGATATGTCGATGCCCCTTACCGGGTAGAGTGTCGCGTCGGGCTCCATGGGAGGTGTGTTGGCGATATACTGCCGGTAGGCATGAATGAATCCGCACACCGCAATTATTGATGTGACCACTATCGCTGTCAGAAATCCTACCCGCCTGTTCATGTTTTTCCGGTATCGTTAATTGGAGTATCTTATTATCCGGCCGCTCTGTAACCGCCGTCGTCGGCAGTCCGTCTCCGGGATATGTATGCAACGGTTTTGGCAACCGCGAACATCGCTGCCATTATTATGACTATGAGCGCCGAGCAGGGCACCTCGATATAGCAGGAGGCCAGCAGTCCGCCGAGGCTGCACACCACCGAAATGACGCCTGAGGCGGCCATCAGTCTGTTGAGGCGATGATAACGGGTCTCGGCTATCATCTGCGGCAGCGACAGCATCGACATCAGCAGCATTACGCCCACAAGCTTGATGGTCAGTACTATCGCTATGGCGGTGAAGACCGTCATGGCTGTGGTGATAAATCCCGTGCGCAGTCCGCTGACGCGGGCGAAATCGCGGTCGAACGCGCATATCACAATCTTGCTGTAGAATGTCGCCACAAAGGCGATGAGCAATACGGTGAAGATTGCGAATGTCAGCAGGTCGGCCTGCGATATGGTCAGTATGTTGCCGAACAGGAAGGAGTTGAGCTCGGGCACATAGCCGGGTGTCAGGAACACGAACAGCACTCCGGCCGCCATCCCCAATGACCACACCACGGCTATCGCGGAGTCCTCCCTCACGCTGTGGCGCGATGACATCCATTCTACTCCGACCGACGACCCGACCGCAAACACTCCGGCCATCAGTATGGGGCTGATGCCCGTGAAGTAGCCGAGTCCGAGTCCGCCGAAACAGGCATGCGTGATGCCGCCCGCTATCGCCACGAGCCGCCGCGCGAAGATATAGGTGCCGATCACCGATGAGGCTACGGCTATAAGCGTGATGCCTATAAGCGCATTCCGGAAAAACTCGTAGTCAAACAATTCCATTCTTTTTCGGTAAAACAGACTTCCCTTATCTCACTACTTTCTCCACCCGTGAACCCTGGCGGCGGATGTAGATGCCGTTGGCGGGATTGTCGACGCGTATGCCCTGGAGATTGTAATATTCCACCGGAGCATTGGAGTCGTCGGCCTCGATACCGTTGATACCCGATTGCGTCAGGTCTACGTCTACGGCGTTGGAAGCGGCTGATTTCTGTCCTTCGCTGTTGACTGCGACGACACTGTAGCGGTATTTGGTCTTGTCGGCGGGAAGATTCTCGACACGCACCGTCGTCGCTCCCGATGTCGACAGGCTGTTGTAGGCCGGAAGCACTGTTGCGGCTCCCGAGGAATATGTCACAGAGAAGTCATCGATGGCAAGGTTGCCGCTTCCCTCTTTGTTGTAGACGAGCTTGAGCTGGTACACGTCGTTGCGGTCGAGGTCGTAGCTGACGGTCTCCCCGGCGTTCATGTTCCATGAAGTGAAGTCATGCAGCACGGTTTCCGTGCTTCCGCTGACGGCGTAGAGCGAGGCGGTGTTGCTGTCCATCGATGCTCCGCGCGCCCAGAACGAGATGCCCGAGATGGCGCTGTCATATTTTGGCGTCATTACGTAGGCTCCGGCCTTATTGAGCTTAAGTGCGGGCGCCGATGCACCGAAATATCCTGTTGAACTCGTGCCGTAGCTGTCGGTTGCGCTTGAACTCCATCCGGTGGCATGCGTGATTGACGAGCCGCTGCCGAATGTGTTGGTCTCAGTCTTGGCAACGCCCTCGGTCACCGACCATACTGTCAGCAGGTAGTCGGCGGCTCCGTCAACCGCGCTCCATGAAGCGACGAAGAAGCCGTTGCCCATCTCGTTGCTTCCGGGCTGTACGGCCACAGGGCTGTCGATGGCCGGAGCGCCGCCGCACACGTCGAAGGTAATGACGCCGTCATTCTCGGTGATGCCTGTTATAGGCGTGTTGAGCGATGCGCCCGCCCAGGTCTTCATATTAGGCGTGGTGTTGTCGGTGAACGATGTGTACTGGCCCAATGTGCCGGGGAAAGCCCAGTTTTTTATTGCGAATGCACTGTTGCCGGCCGGGTTGTTGTTGGCCTCCTCGATGTCGACATACTGGTGGCTCTTGGTGTTGTTGACGGCATTGTTCCTCCACACGGTCGAATTGTAGTCGATGTGCCATATAAGCATTCCGTGGCCGGGGAGATATTTGTCCCAGCCCTGCTGCTGGCGGTTCTCCAGGAGGAAAAACTCGGTGCTTTTCGATGTCGGGATGAGGCAGCCTTCGTTGCTCTCCTCGATATGGCCGAGTTCAACCGAACGGGGTGTCCTGTCGAGCACTATCGGGTCAATCCATCCCATGGCGTTGCGCTCGAAGATGGAGTAGGTAGGAGGCGTGCGCCCGTTGTTGTTGTAAGGACCGTAGTCCATCACCGACCACTGGCATGGGGTGTAATACGCTGAACTTGATGTCGTGTGGTAGAGGTCGGGGAGACCCATCACGTGGGAAAACTCGTGAACGAAAGTACCTATGCCGTCGGGATTTGTGTTTTCCCATTCGTTGGAGCATGCATAGCGGCTGATTCTTACTCCGTCGAGTGTCAGCGTTTTGCCTGCACTGGCGAGATCCCACTGGTGCGGCCATACGGTGTCGTCGGAGCCGTAGCCTGCTTCACCCTGGCCGGCGTAGAACACGAACACATTGTCGACATATCCGTCGCCGTCGGTGTCATAGTCCTTGAAATTGATCTGGCTGTCGAGCAGTTTGCAGCCGTCGATTACCATCTGCTCCGGACGCAGGTCGTCGCCGTAGTTGTCATTGCCTCCGTAATAAGCCTGCTTGTTGGGGAGCGTGACCGGGCCGTACACATCGAAATCGGGCGTGAACTGGCTCATTGAAGCATCGGCAAACCATTCGGTGACCGACCCCGTGCCGTTATAATCGGAAAATCCTTTTTCGTTTACCATGCGCCTGAAGTAGTCGCCGGCATCGTAGCTGCTGTTGAATTTCACATCGGAATATTCGACGAGTATAATCAGTCCCTTGGGCGAGCCGGTTTTGGGAAACGTCGATCCCGGGAATAATCCTATACCCGATTGTGCGGGCAGTGAGGCTTTGCCTTTGGACGGCGCATAGCTGCGTTCCCCCTCGCGAGGAGCGATACGCGACATTCGCGCTGTTTTCGACATCGCTTCATTCAATTCCTCCCGGTTGATTGCTGTTACAAATGCCGACTGCGAAGCAGTGCGGTCAGCTGCGTCGGTCGCTTTCATGTCGGATGCGGCCATGCGTCCGCTCGCCGCATCTACTTTTGCAAAATAATATCCGTTCTGCCGGTCGCCGATTACGATCTGGCCGTCGTCGGTAAGGAAATATTTATTGAATTCATCGCCGGCACGGGTGAGTGTAAGCTGCGTGCCGTCAGGTTGCGTCGCTATGAACGTAGTGCGTTTGGCCGGAACAGCCATAGCGCCCATTGCCGTGGCCATTAAGCCGGTAACTGCAAAGTAACGTAACTTCTTCATGATTTTATGATAACGATTTGTTGGCTTGTAATGAATTTAATCTGTCCGCCCGGTAATTGCAAGCACAATATATGCCCTTACATCATGCCTGAAGCACAGACGGGTAACTGACAAAGTTAATGAAATATTCTAAAAAAACAGATATATACCCCTCTTTTAACTACACTTTTAACAAAAATAGCATAAAATAGTGCATAAAAATACGGACGAAATTGTATGAACGCAATTCAGTTTAAGTAAACGGCATTGCAGCGCTCACCTGCATTGCCATCGGATTAATTGCGCTATTTATGCGGGATTTTGTTTATGAATTCCGGCTTGCTTGCCTGATTTGGCTCTTTGATAGTCTGTTGGTTCACTTTTGCCGCGGATACTTTTTCGCTACTTTCCAAGAGCCATACAATGGTAAGGATTAATGATACAGCGTAGATGATTATGGTTAAAATGCTTATTATGTCGACCGTTGATTCATATGATTCAACGGCTTCTGCCCTGGTATGATAATCGCTATCTACAACATGTATTACTTTGGAATATGCGATTATATTTACTATGTTAGGAATAACGTTAGTAGTAATTACAATCTTTATAGGCAGCCATATCCGTGTCCCCCAGTAAAACATTAACAGGAATAAAGAAGTGGCTGACGAGATTATGGCCCACCATAAAAACCCGAATTCAATCAGAGGTGTGCCTTTCTCCAGAATAGCAACCTGTTCGGAAGCAAACATTAATAATAATGCGACATATAGTCCCCCGCCGGTTTTTGACCAGATATTGGACCCGCTTTGTTTGTTAAAGGCGATAAACAGTATCGGACCGATGTAAATTATATCTGATAACAGATACAGATAATTTATGTAAGTGAAAGAAGAAATTTTTTGCAATAGGCAGGTAATCAGTGAAATACCGAATATTATGCAAAGGCAAATTCCTATCCGTTTTTTGATTGTATCGGGCATGTTTTTGTGTTTTACAGATGGTTAGTTATTGTGTTTTAATGCTTTGCGGCTTGGCGTGCTTCGCAGACTATCAGCAGCAGTTCGTCGCTTACTTCGGGCGGCAGCGCGATGTTGCGCAGCTGGAGCGAGCGTGCCCACCCTGCTATGTCTGTGGGAAGCAGCGTGAGGAGGATGTCGCGGAACTGTTCGGTTTCCTCGCGGGTGTATGACTCGGGTGCGCGACCGGCATAGTCGTCAAGCTCTTCGTCGTCATAATATACGATTTCGGTTGAGGCAGCTGTCGACAGAGAGTCTTTCTCGCAGGTGATATGCATGCCGCAGCACACGCCGTCGCTTGAATCGCCCTCACCGTCACCGTTGTCTGAGCCGGACACGTCCGACAAGTCTGACCGGTCTGACATGTCCGACTCGTCGGACTTCCCGGCGGCTGATGGTGCTCCCGCGCTTTTGCCGGCTCCGCGTCGGCTTCCGCGGTCGAGGAGGTAAATCAGTCCGCCGCCGACCACGAGTATCGCTAATATTATTGCAGCGGCTATCATGTGAGCGGGAGTGGGGTGTCGCGGGGTTGCTCGGAATTGTCGATGCTCATTTCCGGCGTGAAGGCGTCGCCTTGCGATGCGTCGGTGTCGGTCACCGTAAATCCGGCGCTTATGAGGTCGTCCCAGAATCCGGGATATGATTTGCTCACGACCTCGGCGTTGCGGATTACAATTTCCGGTATTATCACGGCTGTAGGCGCGAAAGCCATGGCCATGCGGTGGTCGTCGTAGGTGTCGATGACCGGACGTTCCAGTATCGGGTGACGTTCGCCGTTCCACACGAGTTCGGAGTTGTTGCGTATCTCCACGATTATGCCGAATTTGTCAAGCTCCTTACGCAAGGCCTCCAGGCGGTCCGTCTCCTTGACGCGCAGCGACTGCAGGCCGCGCAGATGGAACGGAATACCGAGCATCGCCGCGGTTACGGCAAGCGTCTGGGCCAGGTCGGGAGTGTCGATGAGGTCGACCTCAAAGCGTGAGAACTGTTCGGGCGTCGGTGCCACCTCAAGCGCGCCTTCCACATCTTCCGACGGCTCGGTGTTGACGCCGAGCATCTCGAACAGACGGGCGCAGGCGCTGTCGCCCTGGAGCGAGGGGAGCTGAAGCCCCGGAAGCGTTACGAATCCGGCCGTCAGTGCCGCTGTCTCATACCAGTATGACGCGGCCGACCAGTCAGGCTCGGCCTCTGCGGTGCCGACAGTGCTGTATGGTTTCGGAGCTATTATGATATCCTCGAACGGAGCGTCAAACTCCACCTCCGCGCCGCTGCGGCGCATCAGTTCGGCCGTCATGTCGATATACGGTTTTGAGAGAAGTGCGCCTTCGAGATGCAGTGTCAGTCCCTGTTCCATCGTCGGGGCAATCATCATGAGAGCCGAGATGAACTGCGAGCTTACCGACGCGTCGATGCTGAGCCGTCCGCCCGTAAGCCGTCGCCCGTTGATATGCAGAGGCAGGAATCCTTCGCGGTCGAGGCACGTTATGTCGGCACCGAGTGCTCTCAGCGAGTCGATCAGTATTCCCATCGGACGCTGGCGCATACGTTCGCTGCCGTCCACATTGGCCGAAATGCCTTCGCGGGCACAAAGGTAGGCGGTGATAAACCGTGTGGCTGTGCCGGCGGCACCGGTGTTTACGTCAATCTCACCCTTGGCTGCGTATGCGTCGGCGATGGCTTTGGCGAGAAGGTTGGTGTCGTCGCAGTCGGCTATCTTTACCGGTACGTTGCCTCCGGGTGTCAGAGCATTGATTATGAGCATGCGGTTGCTTATGCTTTTCGATAACGGCAACTCTATCGTGGCCATCATCATCTCTTCCGGCGGGAATATTCTGTAATTCATTGGGATGTTTTTTTTGATTGTGATGTTCAGGACGTGTCATGCGTGGGCTGTCACGCCAGGTGCTTCAGCGCACTCTCTATGCGGCGCAGGCTATCGTCGATTACGCTGCGCGGAGTAGCCACATTCATGCGCATGAATCCTTCACCTTCGGCTCCGAACATGGCTCCGTCGTTGAGCGCCAGTTTGGCGTCTTTGACAAAGAAGCCGTTCAGATGCTCGTGGTCAAGTCCAAGTCCGCGGCAGTCGAGCCATATCAGGAATGAAGCCTGCGGGCGGTACACCCGGATGCGGCCGCCGGATATGCGGTCGAGTTCGCGGCAAGTATAGTCGATATTGTCCTGTATGTATTCGAGCGCTTCGGCGAGCCATTCCTCGCCGTGGTTGTAGGCTGCGATTGTGCCGATTGTGGCGAAGCATGTGGGGGCGTTGAACTCATTGCTCTCCATCCATTCGAAGAAATTGCGGCGCATGGCCTCGTCCTTGATTACGCACCAGCTGCTTACGAGTCCCGGCACATTGAATGTCTTTGACGGGGCGCCGAGCATTATGCCGGTGCGGCGTGCGTTGTCGCTCACCGACAGATATGGGATGTGCGGCCGTCCGCCGAGCATCAGGTCGCCGTGGATTTCGTCGGAAACCACGATTACACCCTCCGCGGCGCAGATGTCGGCTACGCGGGCAAGTGTCTCGCGGCTCCACTGTATGCCTATCGGGTTGTGGGGGTTGCAGAGTATCATCATGCGCGGGTGCTCGCGGCGGATTATCTCCTCAAGCCCGTCGAGGTCCATCTCATAGTTCTCCTCACGGCGGAGCAGGGGATTGTTGAGCACCACGCAACCGTTGCACTCCACCAGACGCTTGAACGGGTGGTAGACCGGCGGCTGTATCACGATTTTGTCGCCCGGCTTGCAGAACCGGTTGATTACGAATCCTATGCCCTTCACGATGCCGGGGATATATGTCATCTCTTCGGGAGTCGTGTCAAACCCGTGGCGCCGTTTAAGCCAGTCGGCGATTGTTGGGAAAAACTCTCCGGGGGTTGAGGCGTAGCCGTATATGCGGTGGCTGATGCGGCGCTGCAGCGCCTCGGTAATCTCGGGGCACACACAGAAATCCATGTCGGCAATCCACATAGGCAGCAGGTTGTCGGCATCAAACCATTTGTTCAGTTCACAATATTTTATGGCATCGCTATGCGAGCGGTCAATAACAGAATTAAAATCGTATTTTCCCATTGCGGTATTAAAGATGAGTTCACCTACAAAGGTACTACATAAATCGCCCGAAAGCAACTTTTTTGCAAGATTCTATGTCTACTACATTGTCTGTGTGTTTTATGTAGAGTCCAAGGGCAAGTGCAATATTAGCGAAAATGTTTGAAAAATTCAGCTG
>ERZ780168.316-NODE-316-length-59874-cov-8.234691_pt1 | contig 59874 bp, 52 predicted proteins | sample MGYA00510981_ERZ780168 | MGnify/ENA primary metagenome ERZ780168 (study PRJEB29588, sample SAMEA2158769) | human gut metagenome | biome: human gut; feature: human-associated habitat; material: faeces | place: Denmark | collected 2008/2010 ...
ATAATAGAAATTATTTTAAGTTTCAATAACAGGGAGGTAGGATTATGGCAATTACAGGTATCAATAACAGCAGTTGCACATCGTATTATGCATCAGGGTACAAGAACACGGTTAAAAAGGCAGCTTGTGATATTCAAAAAACAAAGGAAAATTCACTGGTGGGCAAAACAGAAGAGAGTCAGGAAGATTATGTAAAAAAATTGCAGGAAAAAAATCCTCAAATAGATATTGTGGCAGGAAGTTCGGATAAAAATGTAAAAACAGCTAATCGTACAGGAAAAACGGATGTGAGGATTGCTCCTGAGATTTTAAATAGGATGATGAGTAATCCAGAGGTTGCCACAAAATATGAAAATATGTTGTCAAAAATTCCAGCATTAGATAGATGGGCTGACTCAATGATTAAATCAATGACTGGTAGTGAAGTTAAGTATCGTCAGATATGGATAGATAAGGATGGTAATATGGGCTCCATGGTTATTACAGGACCAAGCGAAGAACAAAAAAGGGCTTATGAAGATAGAAAAATCGAGAAAAAGAAAGAAAATGAACAAAAACTTGTGGAACGGAGAGCTGAAAGAAAAGAGCAGATGAAGAAAATTCAGGAAGATAGACGCACAATATTTGCAATTGGTACGGATATGAAAAGCATTACAGAGAATGTTGTAGCACAGGCAGTAGGTACAGCTCCATCTATCGGAGGAAGTTGTGATGTTAAGGCATAAAAGGATTCGGTAAAAGGGAAATATCAAATTGGTGCATTGGTTGGAACTGCTTGTTTCCTATTATGGCATATCCAAGCTAACGATAGCAAAAATGGCTGGTGTTGAGGAAAATGATATTGACAGGCTTTTAGTCAATCCACCAGAAAAAGTTGAAATCGAAGTAAAGTATAAAATTGATGTGACGGTTATGGAGGGAGTATCCCAAACAATATTAAAAAAGGTAATCTTAGTGCTGTTGAAAATAAGCCGGATGATCAAGAGTAAATGTACGTTCAGATTTTCTGGGTGCTCTTGACATACCGGCTTATTTTTGCTATTAAATAAACAACGGCTTAACAACAGAAAACTGCTGTTAAGCCGCATCAATTATCATAGAAGATCTGAATTTACAGAAAAAATTTCACACCGTCGAAAAATCACCATAGTTCTAATGAATCTTCTGCATCTACCCACATCTGCATATTCCCGTCCAAATATAATCGTACATATTCAAGTGGTTCATCAATAGCAAGTGCGTTTAATGCACAGTCTGATCCGGGTGTAGTTTTTAAATTCTTTTCAGCTTCCCAGCAATCAATGCGGAGCATATAGCCAGCAGAGGTGTAAACATCAATACTATTGCGCTGTGGATTGTATTCTGCAAATATTGTTCTCATCGTATCTTATCTCTCCTTATCATTCAATCAATTATCAGTTACAAAAATCAGAAGCATTTCAATCAGTTCACCATGTCACTTTTATTTTGTGTTATACTGTTTTATAGATTTTTCTTGCCCTTGTATTTGCCCTTATCAGAGTTCGTAAACACTGATGGGACGATATAACACAAGGGAAACAATAAGGAAAAGCTCACCTGCGATAAATCCAGTGTTTTCAAGGGCTTGTGGAGAATTTAATAACAAAATATAACAGTTATTAAATCTCTTAAAACAGGTGAAATCTCAATTTTGATTTGTCGATTTGGTGGACGAAGTCGGCGAACTGGTTTTGCAACAAAATATTTGGTATTGGCATTTCAATATTTAACAAATCAGTTTTTGTTAAACTTGGAATTGTAACTGCTTTATTAAGTTTCTCAAAATTGAAAAAGACACAAAACATATACAAATAATCAACATTAATATACTTTGTATTAGGTTCAATTCCAAATGCCGTATCAACATTCCAATACTTTTCACGCATCAACAACGGTTTATTTATGCTACCCTTTCTTCCGATAATAACTGAATTCTCATTTGTTAAGTATTCCGTAGCCCTTCCCATAGCACCTCCACTTCCGCAGATTAAATATTCTCCATCTTCTGATTCAACAGCCTTCTGATTTTTACCATTAACAATTTTAAGTACATTACTCCAAATATCTGTTTCCCAACCTTTTTCATTTGAAATTATATCCCCAAACAACTCGACAAATCGACCTCTCACTAACTCGTCAAAATGGATAATTTCTTTTTTTCGACTATCTATAATTCCCTTAATTTTATTAAGAATTTCACATACTTTCCTCATATCTTCTTTTGAAATATCAGGAACTATATATTCCGCAATACGCTTTGGGCTAATATTAGGCTGAGCACATCCCATCGCATCCTGAAGAATTCTATCGGTTTCCCTTAACAAAAAATATTTAATATACTCCTGGGGGATATCTTTTGATTTCTGTCTTACAATCCCTACACGCTGATTTATGATATATTTATCATCTGTATTCATTATCCCAATCTTTCCTGTTGTTGCCCCTGAAAGCGCAATATAAATATCACCTTTATTTGAATAATATTTTTCATTTACAATATCCGTGGTATATTGACATTCTTCGAGATTTAATGTTCCGTCTGTAAGAATATTTCCAATCTTTACAACAGGTAAACCATCTGCAACATCATTAAATGACTTAAGTGCATAGCCAGAATATACTTCACATATTTCATTTAACTTCATATACTGCCATCCCAACAAACCCAACCCAAATTCACATACAAAATCATTGATTTCAGAACATATGTTTGTTATAATATGAGTGGTGCTACCCTATTCGGTAGGCGGTTAGCCTTCTCCACAGGAGTTTTAGCCTGTGTTTACATAGAAATCCTTTTAGGAAATCTGTCGAGGAGGTTTGTGCTTATGCTTACAACGGATCTTTTTATAGCCATTATCAGCTTATGTGTTACTTGCTTTGCTCTTGGTTATTCCGTTGGATCTAAGAGCAATGATTAAGGCACAAAAATAACCGCCCTGTCCTAGCAAACTTGGGCGGTCATTTTTGACCACTTATTTTTCAAGGCTAACCGTCTATCGGTAGCACCTTCTCTACAATCATACTAACATTTAACCGCCCTTATGTCAAACATATATTCTATTTTCAATGACCTCGCAAAATCCGAATTGATTTGCTTTTCCTTTCCTTTTATTCGCAGCTGTATTTTTAATCCAAACCCAGCATTTTTTTCAGTTCCTGCAGTTCCTTCGCTGCCTCCGCATCCAGTTTCATAATTTCATCCATGATCTCTGATGTTGGTGGATATTCCACTGGGATATATTCGATCTCCTTGTACTTGTTGATCGAAAGATCATAGGCATTGTCCACGATCTCCTGCTTTGGCACAAGGAAGGATTTTTCGGTTCTTTTCCGCTCTTTTTCGTCTTCTCTGTGACGGAAGCGGTTCAGTATATCCGGAATATCATTTTCTTCCATCGGCGTCCGCTTATCGTCCAGGCTGTATCCATCTGCCTGCATATCATAAAACCACACATCGTCGGTTCCGCCATAGTTAGTCTTGGTAAATACCAGTACCGCCGTAGACACCCCGGCGTATGGCTTGAACACTCCGGACGGCATCGAGATCACAGCCTCCAGTTTCTGATTTTCCACCAGTTCCTTACGGATGTCTTTATGTGCCTTGGACGCACCAAAAAGCACTCCATCCGGGACGATACAGGCACAGCGGCCGCCTACCTTTAACATCCGCACGAACAACGCCAGAAACAGCAGTTCCGTTTTCTTTGTCTTGCATTTTTTCAAAAGATCTGCCGATACGATCTCAGCATCCAGGCTGCCCTTAAAAGGTGGATTGGCCAGAATCAGTGTGTACTTGTCCTGATCCGGGTTCTGGTCTGACAGACTGTCCCGGTACTCGATCGTCGGGCTCTCCACTCCATGAGTCATCATATTCATGGCTCCGATACGGAGCATGGTGCGGTCCATGTCATATCCATAAAACATATGGTTCATGAAATGATCTTTTTTCTCCCTGTCAAAAAAGATCTCATCCTTTTTATTCTTATGCAGATATTCCCCGGATTCCACCAAAAATCCTGCCGTACCGCAGCTTGGATCACAGATCATATCATCTGCCTTGGGATCCATCATCTCCACCATCATTTTTATAATATGGCGCGGGGTACGGAACTGGCCATTTACTCCTGCTGTAGCCAGTTTGGACAAAAGGTACTCGTACACATCTCCTCTGGCATCCGTTTCTTTCAATTTGTCCATTTGTGCATAAAGCTCGTCCATGGCATCCACCACCTTGGACAGCATCAACGGCGTAGGCAGTTTGAAAATAGCATCATCCATATATTTGGAATATGCACTTTCCTTGCTGTTGTGCAGATTCTTAATAAATGGAAAGACCATTTCCTGCACCACCGCATACATGCGCTCAGCCGGATAATCCCGAAAAACCGACCATTTTAACTGGGATCCTTCCACCACTCTGTCACCGATCTGCACTTCCCCGGCAAAAATACTGTTGTGCGGCAGTCCCAGCATGGCACTTTCCTTTGCTCTGGTATTGTCCGTCTCATCCAGATCATGGATAAACATAAGGTAGGTCATCTGCTCAATCACATCCAGCGGATTCGTCAGACCTCCTGTCCAGAAAATCTCCCACAAACTGTCTATTTTGTTCTTTAATTCACCCGTTATCATATCTTGTACTCCTTCTATTAAGTAATCTATTTCCTCAAGTATATCATATACCCACATTTGACGCCATTCAAATACTGTGATATTTTTATTTATAACAATATCAGGAGGTTTTCTTATGAATGTAATGCCTGTAGATCAGTTGATTATAGAAGTAACTAAAATATGCAAAAAAAATGGCGTGAAACGACTGGACCTTTTTGGTTCTTTCGCCACAGGGACTGCCACTCCTACCAGCGACATTGACTTTGTTGTTTATGGATGTGATGACATTATGCAGTTGGAATACGATCTTTCCACCATTGACACCCTGCGCAAAATCGACATCTTTGACCACGATGAAATTCACAACAAATATTTATTGGAGGATATAGAAAAATATGGAAAACAAATTTATTAACCGCTACAACACCTTTTGCAAAAGTCTTCAAAATCTTGAAAAAAGTAAGACGGCTGATCCCAAAGCAGCATTTGTTTTGGAAGGAACCGTCTTGAATTTCAGTCTGACTTTCGATATTTCCTGGAAAGTCATGAAAGATATTTTAATTAAAAAACTTGGCATCCTGGATTTTGCCATTGGCTCACCACGGGAAACCCTTCAGCAGGCATTTACCAACAAACTCATTCAAGATGACCGCTGGCTGCAAATGCTTCGTCTGCGCAACCGGCTGGCTCATGATTACGACGGCAGTTACGCCGCTGCCAGCTTTTCAGAAATCATAGATGTATATTACCCTCTCTTTGTCCAGTTCAAAGAAGCAGCAGCCAAGTACTACCATTCCTGACTTTCCTACTTCTTCTCCACTTTTCCGCTCAAGAACTCATGGCTGTAGGTTCCTGTTTTCTGCTGTTCTTTATTTCTGGTTGCCAGGAGGATCCGGTTGCCGGTAACTACCGTTCCGATATACTCATCATCGTTGGATGGATCGTCATAATAAGTGAGAAGCTGTCCATCCTCTGTCATAACCTTCAGGCTCTTGCCCTGTTTTCTGTCATACTCACGGTAGTATCCGGAGGCATCAAAATATGCGATCACATCGGAATTACCATACATCACAGCGATACCAAAAGAATCTTCCATGATCTTTTTCGCTTTATCTGCCAGTTTTTCTTTCGTTCCATCGGCATTGATGGCTACACTCCAAAGAGTTGCTGTGTCATTTTTCTCCACCGAAATAAACACTTCCGTTGCACTGACATACAAAAGGAATTTCTCGCCGTCTTTCGGCAGTCCCAGACTTTCATAAGTATATTCTGTCTTGCCGCCTCCGGTGGCTATGGCTACAATGCCCTCGTCACTGCCTTCCTTGCTGTTGCTTTCGTAACGACAGTTCTCACTGCAGAATGTGTATCGGCGGCACAGCTCTTTCCGGTCTGAATCCTTGGAATTTGATATCGCAGAAGCACTGACCGCACTGCCGGTGGCTGTATCCGCAGAGCCGCTGGAATTTTTCTCGATCCAGTACTGCTGCATCTTCTTCATATTCTCGAAGAAATGGCCGCTCCACCGGTCAAACAGCAAGCGGATCTCCTTACTTTCCTCTGTCTTTCCGGTGGCTGTATCTTTATATTTTGCCTTGGCCGTTATTACATAATATTCAATGTCGTCCCCTTCTTTTTCCGGTTTGCCATCTGCCCGCTGCAGATCCACAGCCTCTACAAACTCTGCTTTGTCTGTACCGGACTGGGTAAGATCCTTTTTGTGGTCCTCAAAGTACACTCTCACATTTTCTGTAGCCATCACCGTCATATAACGATAATATGGGTAAAACTGATGACCCAGAGTGAAGATAAGGCACCCTGCCACCAATGTTCCCAGACGGATCAGCCACCGTGCTACTTTCCTTTCATGAAGCCATTTTTTGTCCACGGCCCAGAACCAGAATGGACATACCAGAATGGCCGCAATGACAAACGGCCAAAATGTATCCATCACGATAATGTACATGACTGCGTACAACATAACAATAAAACTATACAAACTAATCAGCGCACCTGCAATCTTAGATGCCAATGCTCCTAACTTCATTCCTTTGTTTCCTCCTGAATTTTTTCTCCAAAATAAGAATCCAGTATGTCACACACCTGACCTACCAGTTCGATACATGGTCTCTTCTTGTAGTACTCTTGGGTTCTCGGCTCCGGTGCCGTTCCCTCTGCATATTTAGGATGTACCTTGGACACATCTCCATCCAGTCCCAGAAGCTGGCCACAGATCAGACTGCCGTTTTCCTCTTCAAACTGAGCCGCCAGTTTCTGCACCACATCATAGTTATTTTTCTTGGATTCCCGGTCAGACGGGTCAGCACTACCCGTCAGGGCACCTGCCACCATAAACATACCGGACACGGCACCGCACACCAGCCGCAGCCGTCCCATGCCGCCGCCAAAGGACTGCCCTGCTTTCATCAGTTCATCCTCCGGCATATCAAACAGATCGCTGTAAGCCCGCAGCACCGACTGGCTGCAGTTAAATCCCTGCTTAAAATAAGCCATTGCCTGCTCTCTTCTTGTCATATCAAACACTCTCCTTTATTGGTATCAGATCGTAAGATCCCGAATATGCTTTATCCCAACCAGTTTCACACCCTCCAGTGGAACAGTCCCGGCCTTTACAATGGCCTGGCGGTTGGCCTCCGGCAAAATAATCGTGGTATAACCGGTTTTCAGTGCCTCCTGCACCCGCCGTTCCGCCTGGGACACCGCCCGGACTTCTCCTACCAGGCCCACTTCTCCAAACAAAACCGTGTGGGCATCCAGACTCCGTCCGTAATGACTGGAGATCAAAGCTGCCACCAGCGCCAGGTCCAGTGCCGGTTCCACGATCCGCATGCCTCCTGCCACATTCACATAAGCATCACAGGTTCCCAGATGCAGTCCCATTCGTTTTTCCAGCACTGCCATCAAAAGGTTCACCCGGTTATAATCCGTTCCTACCGCCGTTCGCCTTGGCATAGGGAAACTGGTCTGACACACCAGCGCCTGCACCTCGATCAAAAATGGTCTGCTGCCTTCCATGGTGCACACCACTACTGAACCGGCTTCATTCTCCAGCCGCCCCTGCATCAGATACTGGGACGGATTAGGGACCTCTACCAGCCCCTGGTTTCTCATTTCAAATACACCTACTTCGTTGGTGGAACCAAAACGGTTTTTTACCCCTCGGAGCATCCGGTACATAGCGGTTTTGTCCCCCTCAAAATACAGTACCGTGTCCACCATGTGCTCTAGCATCCTGGGACCGGCCACATTTCCTTCCTTGGTCACATGCCCCACGATAAAAATAGCAATATTTTTACTTTTGGCCAGATGCAGCAAAGTAGATGTGATCTCCCGGACCTGACTGACGCTTCCCGGTGCCCCATCTATACTGTCCTCCATAATAGTCTGGATGGAATCTACTACCATAACGGTTGGCTGTACTTCATCCACCCAGCGGAGAATACTTCCCATAGAAGTCTCCGACAGCAGGTACAAAGAATCTGTAAAATCACCGATCCGCTCAGCACGCATCTTGATCTGTCTGGCGGATTCTTCTCCCGACACATACAATACTTTTTCTTCTTTTTGGGACAGAAGACGACAGGTCTGCAAAAGCAATGTGGACTTGCCGATTCCCGGATCGCCGCCTACCAGAATCAGTGATCCCGGCACGATACCGCCGCCTAACACCCGGTCCAGCTCCTTCATGCCGGTCTCTCTTCTCGTCTCCTGCTGGGTCTCGATCTCGTTGATCTTCTCCGGCCGGTTATCCGACAGTGCCGTCCCCCGGCTGCGGACCGCCTTTTTTCCGCCGGTAACCGACAAAGCCTCTACCAGCGTGTTCCACTGGTGGCATCCGGGACACTGCCCCTGCCACTTGGAAACCTCCGTTCCACATTCCTTACAGAAAAAAATTGTCTTTTCTTTTGCCATTCTAGTCCCCCTATATAAGTAATGGGAGCACCGGCCAATCCTGCACCGGTGCCCCCGACATAATATTACAAAATTTTTAGCACTTGATTACCTTGACGCTTGCCTTGCTTCCCTCGTCCAATTCCAGGCTTGCATTCAGCTTGCCTCCCAGATTCGTCGGGATGCGTCCTGCAGATACACCATTTACTACCAATTTATACTCGGTAGAAGGTTCCATCTCCAGAGTAAAACTAATGTCCCCTGCTGCTTCCACCTCAAATTCAGCTACTTCTTTGTTGCCTCTGAAATTCGTAACAGCAGATCCCGGAACTGACTCATATACCATAGTTCCGTTCTTCTCCAATCGTGTAATCTCATTAAAAGTCTTAATCTTGTAAGAGGCTCCCTCAAATGGAAAATCTGCTTTCTTTGTCTTTGTGTCCAGCAAATAATTGCCAAAACTCAGTGTTCCATTATCCTCTTTGCGGATCAACTCTTCTACAACGCTCATTATAATGTCCTCCTTCGTCATTTACACGGTATCTTCTCCCCTGCCCCTGCAGTGAAAAAGTTCTGTTTTCTTACTTACAAGTATACAATAACTGCCTGTAATTTGCTATACATTTTTTGTGAATTTTTTCGTAACCACCCGCTCTTTTTCCCCGTCTTTTTCAAGTACAGCTTCCACCGCATCTCCCATGCGCACCTCGCCGACTATAACCGATTCTGCCAGCACATCTTCCAGTTCTGTCTGCATGGCACGGCGGATCGGCCGGGCACCATAATCCTTGTCAAAACCTTTTTTTGCGATAAAATCAACGACTTCTTCTGTCACCGTCAGATCCATATCCATCTGCTCTTTGACACGCTTCACAAAGCCCTGGATCATAATCTGTGTGATCTGGTGGATGTGGTCTTTGTTCAGAGCATGGAATACGATCATCTCATCCACACGGTTGATAAATTCCGGCTTAAAAATGTGCCGTACTTCTTCCATAACACCCGCCTTCATTTTTTTGTGGTTTTCTTCCTCGCTGGTCTCCTGGCCAAATCCCAGTGTCTTCGGGGAAATGATCCGGCTGGCTCCGGCATTGGAAGTCATGATAATAATGGTGTTTTTAAAATCTACCCTTCGTCCCTGAGCATCGGTAATATGTCCATCTTCCAACACCTGTAAAAGCATGTTAAACACATCCGGATGTGCCTTCTCAATCTCATCAAACAAAAGCACGGAATACGGCTTTCTTCTCACCTTTTCACTAAGTTGTCCGCCCTCTTCATATCCTACATATCCCGGCGGGGATCCGATCATCTTGGAGACGCTGGCCTTTTCCATATACTCCGACATATCTACCCGGATCATATCTTTCTCTGATCCAAATACCGCCTCTGCCAGTGCTTTACTAAGTTCGGTTTTTCCCACACCGGTAGGTCCTAAGAACAGGAAAGAACCGATCGGGCGTTTCGGATCCTTCAGACCCACTCGGCCCCGGCGGATGGCTCTGGCTACTGCCGTTACCGCCTCCGACTGACCTACCACTCTCTGATGGAGAATGTTCTCTAATTCCTTCAGCCGCTGCATCTCTTCTGCTGCCAGCTTCTGTACCGGAATATGAGTCCACTTGGACACGATCTGTGCAATATCTTCTTCTTTGATTACATCCGAAGCTTTTTTCTCCCTGCGGGCTTCCTTTTTGTACTCTTTCTCCAGTTTTTCCTGCAGTGCCTTTTCCTGGCTGCGTACTTCTCTGGCCAGATCCAGATCCCCTGCGATCAACGCATTTTCTCTGGCATCATATAATTCCTGTTTCTGCTTTTCCCATGCCTTGATCTTGTTATCTTTACTTACTGCCTTTTTCAGACGGTAGCTGGCACAGGCCTCGTCGATGAGGTCGATGGCCTTGTCCGGCAGATACCGGTCATTCAGGTAGCGGACAGAAAGCCGCACCGCTGCCTCCAGTGCTCCATCATCAATCTTCACGCCATGATACTCCTCATAACGGGAACGAAGCCCCTTTAACATACCGATAGTCTGGGCTTCGTTAGGTTCCTCAATGGTCACCGGCTGAAAACGGCGCTCCAGTGCCGCATCCTTCTCAATATGCTTGCGATACTCTTCTCTTGTGGTGGCACCGATCACCTGGATCTCGCCTCTGGCCATGGCCGGCTTCAATATATTGGAGGCATCAATGGCCCCTTCGGCTCCGCCGGCTCCAATCACCGTATGGATCTCATCAATAAACAAAAGGACATCCCCACATTCTGTGGTCTCACGGATAGCCCGTTTGATCCGCTCTTCAAACTCTCCACGGTACTTAGAACCTGCCACCATGCCCGACAGATCCAGCGTAAGGACCCGCTTGTCTGCCAGTGTTCCCGGCACCTCGCCCTCTACAATACGCTGTGCCAGTCCCTCGGCGATGGCAGTTTTACCTACTCCCGGTTCACCGATGAGACATGGATTGTTCTTAGTTCGTCTGCTGAGGATCTCAATCACCGAATCGATCTCTTCTTCACGATTCAAAACCGGATCCAATTTTCCCTCTTTGGCATACTCGTTGAGATTTCTTGTATACTGTTTCAGCATAGGAGTTTTGTTATTTTTACTGCGTTTTTTTCCGCGGCTTGCCACCAGTTCATTTTTAGCAGAGACAGCGTCTCCCCCCAGTGTTACCACAATATCCGTGAAAATTTTCTGCACATTGGCTTTCAACTTGGTAAGCAGATGAAATGCCACACTGGAAGTGTCTTTAAGAACAGCCAAAAGCATATGCTCTGTTCCAATGGATTCAGATGAATACCGTTTTGCCTCTGCCTCGCTTTGGAGCAAAAGTTCCTCTAATTTGGGGGATAATTCTCCCTTGGGACGGTCCAGCACATCCGATGGTCCTCCACAATAGTTCTCTATAGTAAACTCAATATCTTTTTTATCTATATCATTTTCTTTCAAAATACGGCTCGCCATACCGGATACTGCCGCCAGTCCATACAGAAGATGCTCTGTTCCAATGACAGAGCGGCCCATCTTAGCAGCATACCTGGATGCCTTGCTAATGGCCTTTTCCGCCTGCTCTGTATAGTTTCTCTTCATGAATTACTTCCTCCTGCATTCCTCATATTGGTCATAGATCTGATCCACCAGTTCATGGACTTCTTCCCGGTTTACCTGCTTGCACATAGCTCTGGCTAGTACAAGCTGCAATGTCTCATCCAACTCTACCATGGCCTTCACTTTGTCCATATCCACCGACACCATGGCTCCTTTGCGATGGTCCAGCTGTACATAGCCTTCCTGCCGCAGCACGGAATATGCTTTATTCACCGTGTGCATATTGATCCCGATCTGTTCTGCCATATCACGCACAGAAGGGAGATTCTGCCCCTGGGTAAGATCCTGCCGCACAATCGCCAGGATGATCTGGTTGCGAAGCTGGATATACAACGCTTCATTGCTGTCAAAATCAATGGAAATATACAAGGGAATCCCTCCTTCCTGTCTTCGCCTTTGTGTGTTCTATCGAAAGTGTAACAAATATACTATTAAAAATCAAGGTAATCTCCCTTGTTTTTTTCTTCTTTACGTCGGATGGCCATTTTTAACATGGCGATCAAAAGTACCAGGATCACCACCACCAGTACAATCAGGATCACCACCATCACGTAGTTATTAAAATTAACAGCGCCTCTCTGCTCCGTAGTTCCCCGGTTCACCTTCTCTGTCATACTGCCGGTATAACGCTGCAGCGTCTTTTCCTGTCTGTCGTACTGGTACAGATACGGCTTGCCGGATGGTCCCTTGAGATACAGCAGAAGGTAGTTGCCATCCAGATCATTTTCTATGGTATAGGCAGGAACGGTGATCCCCTCCAGTTCGATATTGGAAAGCACATAGCCTGCCGGTACATTCTCTGCTCCGGAAGGGTCTAATACCTCAAATTCATACTGATTAGAAAGCAGGATCTTGTCGTTATTTTTGCGGATGGAAAAAGAAATATCTGCCGTATCCTTTGCTTCATTCTGTTTTTTCTCCCGCTGTTCTGTCTCTTCTTTCGTTTCCTTTTTCACCTGGATCCGGTAAAGCTTCTGCTCGCCGTTTTCTGCTGTCACTTGGATCTTCACTTCGTTGTTTCCCGTCTGCAGATCTTCGTTGCCTGTCACGGTAACAATGGCTTTTTCCTGCTCAGTCTGGTAACTGGTATACAAAATGTCCGTGTTACTGTCCACCGTAGCATTATATTCGGTAGTGTCCGGATCAAAAGCCGGCGTGATACTAAGGGCTGTGGTCTTCAAAGACACCAGTTTATTTTTATTGCTGAGAACCGGTGCCGGTGTTACTACCGGTGCCTGGGTAACTTTCGGCGGTGCCGTCTTCTGGACCGCTGTTTTTTTCACGATCTGCAAAGTGAGACGGTTGCTGGAGATGGAAAAAGCGTTTCCGTCGGCATCCGTTACGCTGGCGGTAGAGGACAAAGAAAGGTCCGTCGTTCCTTTTTTTAGTGCTACAAACTCCAGAGCAAATGTCTTTTTCGTAGTGGCGGTAGTGTTTCCGGTAGAAGAAACCACCAGGGTACTGCCTGAAGCCCGTACTTTGCTGCCACCTTTCACAAACTGGAGATACTCTGAGTCATAGTCGATGACAAACTCTGCGTCCATAAACTCGGAGGCAGCGATGATCTGACAGACCACTACCACCTTGGCTCCTTTTTTTACCTGCTGACTGGCGGTAGAAAATGTAATGGTTCCGCTTTCTGCCTGAACCGGTACACTTTTTTCGTTCCACGCCAAAATCACAAACAGCAAAAGAGCCATGATAGTCAAGACTCTTTTGCCGGAAAACTGTTTCTTATTCATACATTCCCTCCTATTGTGGCGCCGCACATGGAGAAGACGGCATTTCTGTAAAGACCGGGATTGAGAACACAATACTGGATGCGTCCATCAGTCCGGCATACGCATTTTTCGTCTTAATCGCCTCGGAATAGGCTGCCTCCACATTGGTCATATACTGGTGGCTGTAACGGCTGTTGGCCGTCAGGTTAAACTTCTCCAGATATCCGGTATTCTGTCCTTTCTGAATGTAACTTTGTCCGATATACTGGGCTCCTCCCACGATGGAACGGTATCGGTCGGTCCATGGCCGCAGATAAGTCGTTCCACTGCTGGCCCACTTCAGGCCATTTACTGCCGGGTTGCTTCCGCTGGTGGCACCAATGTTATAAAAGTTAAAGATGCCCGGATAGGAGGAATTGGTTCCTGTCACAGCAATACTGGTAGTCGTAGCACTGGTAACAACTTCCTGCTTCACACGGGATGCCAGATGGTACGGACTGACTCCGTTGATCTTTGCCGCCGCCAAAAAAGCATTGGTATAAGTAATACTGCGGTTTGTCTTGTTGTCCGTTGTGTCTACATAACTAAAGGATTTACCGTAAAATGGTGTATTGCTGAGGATCTTGTTAACTCCTGCCGCCGTCTGATATTCCGGCTGGTATTCCAGACTTTCAAACATAAAGACCGTCCGGTCGTTCAGGAAGTTTCTCGGGTCCATATAATACGCAATGGCTTCTTTGGACGCGGCCACCCAGGTGCTTCCGTCAAAGACTTTCCAGGTACCGGTGGCACTGTCGTAGGCACCGGCTTCTTTAGATTTCCATGCCTCGGATTTGCTGTTGGAAATAAGATTTTCTCCCAGTTTGCTTTCTGCTGTCAGGGCATCCTGGAACTTCACTCCCGTCTTAAATGCCTTAAACTGCCAGTACGGATATTTCTGGTGAAGGGCACGCAGATACGGTTTGTAGGATTCCGGAAATCCCTGGGCTGTCATACTCTTTTCAAAATCCGCCTCAGACAAAGCCACTACCTTTACTTTTTTCTGCACTACCGGCTTGGGGAGAGTTATGTACTTGGACAAAGTCCATCCCTTTACGGTTTTATTTTTATACTTAGCACTGATGCGGTACCATTTTTTCTTCTTTACTACTTTATTGGACAAAATAGTAACTGCCGTGTTCTTTTTCAAAGTTACTTTTTTCTTTCTTGACTTTACAACAGTACTGCCGGATTTAGCTTTTTTATACAGTTTGATACTTTTTTTCAGACTGTTTACCTTGGCCGTCGGCTTTGTTTTCAATGTCATGGTCGCATAATATTCCGGTATATAAGCGGTTCTCTTTTTCTTTTTATATGTAAAACGGATCTTGAGCCATTTTACCCCTTTGACTCTGGACTCCCCTAAGATTGTTACTTTCTTGTTTTTGTTCAAAGTTACTTTCCGCTTTGATACTTTGTAATAAGAATATTTTTTGTTTTTATATACTTTCGTCTTTACCCGGATCCTGGCTGCCACAGAGATAGGATTGGTGGTAGTTTCAAGACGGTAATATACAGTAGGCGCCGGGGTCGGTGCTTCGGTAGGCACGGCCGTCGGGGTCGGGGTAGCTGCCGAATCCATAGCAATGTAGGTAGCGGACACATAGCCTGTGATCTTTTCGTTATTTACTGTTGCCTCGATCTCATACCAGCCGTCGGCTGTATTCAGCACGGTGACCTTGGTGCCCTTGGCCAGGGTGTTCACGACACTGTAATTGGTTCCGGCACCGCTTCTCACATTCAGGGATGCGGCCGTTACTACACCGGTAGCTGACGCCGCGTCCGAATGATCCTGATTCAGGCACATACATCCGGCCAGCACACACACTACGATCCATAAAATCCAGATTCCTTTTCTACTCTTCATTGATATTTTCCCTCTCTTTCCGGACAGCAACTACATAAATCCGTTCAACCTTGTCATCTTTGTGTGGCTTAAACTCCGGCCCAAGCCACTGCTTCATCACAAGCCCTGCCTGTGACAGCATCTTTTCTATCTCCTGTCTTTCGTACGCCCGCTGGTGATGCACTTCCTCACTGCGTTCATACAGACCGTTTTCCTTTTCTTCAAAAAGATTCAGCACATACTGATTTATCTTTTCTTCCGGAAAATATGTATTTTCCCAGACAGAATAATAATCCGTTCCTTCCTCCACCCGGGTCTGGTCTCCCAGGATCTGTTGAAAACAGTACTCTGTCTTCAGGTCAAAGATAAAAATCCCATCCCTGGTCAGATAACGGCGGACGCTGTGAAACGCCTGCTGCAGTAACTCAGGCTCCGTGAGATAGTTCATGGTATCGCACAAAGCAATCATCACATCCACTGGTTCGATCAGCCGCAGTTTTGTTATATCCTGCTGCACCAGCATCACATCCGGACACTTTTCTCTGGCTTCCATCAACATTTCTTCTGAGAGATCCACTCCCATAATGTCGTATCCCGCCTGATGAAACATCCGGGTCAGAGTACCTGTACCGCACCCCAGTTCACATACCTTGCTGTCCTTTTCGTAACCTTGCACTTCCAGATAATCACGGACACACTCAAACCATTTTTCATAGGGAATCTCATCCATCATCTCATCATACATATGGGCAAATTCCTGATACATGCTCTTTCACATCCTCTAAAATTCCAACTCTACTTCTTTTCCCAGGGAAAAAGAATACAATACGGTTTTTATTACCGGCCGGCCCGTGTTGTCCTGTAACGCCTGACGATACACCGCCATCTGGGTCCGGTAACGGTCTGCCAGATCCTGTTCCTTTCCGGGCTGGATCCGGTCTGTTTTATAATCCATCAAAACAATGCCATCTTCTGTAAAATAATATCCATCTATGATTCCCTGGATCAGCACCGCTTCCTCGCTGCCCGAATCCGCCAGCACTTCCTTCGCCGGACGGCTGGTAACAAAAGGCTGCTCCCGGTGCAGTCTGCCATCCTCATAAGCCAGACACATCTGTTTTCCAAGCTCCGACTGGAAAAACTGCTCCAGACGGGATACCTGGATCACAGCCAGATCCTCTCTTCTCACATGACCGGCCTGTACAACCTGTTCCAGCGATTCTCGTATCTCCCTGCGTGATGCCACATGAGAAAAATCCAGAAATGCCATAACCTGATGCCAGACAGTTCCATAGGCAGCACCGGCATTTTCTCTTTTTTCCTTTCCGCCTCCCATAAAGGATGGTACCGGCTCTTCGTCCGGTTCCTCCTGGGCTGACAGAATGTGAAACTCTTCCATATCCAGTTCTTCCATGGATTTTTCTTTCAGTTCGGACACCGATACTTTCACCGGCAGCACTTCTTTTTCTTCCCTGACAGTTTTACGCAGTTCTAATATCTCATGCATGGAAACATTGTAGACCTTACTTGTGTCAAAATTATAAAGCCTGTCTTTCTCTCTGTCTACCTCTTTTTGCTGGCTGGCCTCTTCCAGCACCAGATCCTGCCATTCCAGTACCTCCAGATCAAAGAGATCTCCTCTGCGGTACACCGCCGGCAGCACCATGTCGCAATAATGGTTCATCTCACTGCGGCTGTTGTAATCCAGCCCCATTTCCTCCAGAGAACTGACCATACCGGTCATGCACAACTGCTCCTTGGCACGGGTCATGGCCACATACAAAATCCTCAATTCCTCTCCCAGACTTTCCATCTGGTTTTTATGTCCCATAGCCTGGAACATAAAAGTGTTTTTTATGGTGGAAATCTCCGGATCTTCTGCCTGGATACTGATGCCAAACTCGGAATCCGTACGAACGGCCTTTCTGTCCGGCACTTTTAATGTTTTCCCCAGTCCCATGAGAATGCAGACCGGAAACTCCAGTCCCTTGCTTTTATGAATGGTCATGATCCGCACGGCATTTTCTTCCTGGCCAAACAGATTTACTTCTCCCAGATCTTCCTGCTGCCGGCGGAACTGCTCTATATAACGGACAAACTGGTGCAGTCCCCGGTAAGTCACCTCATCATAAGCACGGGCCTGTTCCATAAGGTAATCCATATTGGCAACCCTCTGTATTCCCTGGGGCATCGTGCGGATCTTGTCATAAATCCCGGTTTCATCGTAGATATCCTGCAGGATCTCAGCGGTAGAAGCATAGGTAACCTTGCTCCGGAGTCTGGACAGCACATCCAGAAACTGCTGGATATGCTCATATACCCCATCCGCCTCATCGTACTGCCTCATTGCATCATAAAAGCCGCAGTCTTTGTGCCGGAGGCGGATTTTTGCCATTTCTTCCTCCGTAAAGTCAAAGGCCGGGCTCATCAGAACCCCTGCCAACGGCATATCCACCAGTGGATTGTCAATGACCTGCATCATCTGGTACAGAATCTGTATCTCTCTGGTGTCAAAAAATCCCTGGTCATGTTCCATTACTACCGGAATCCCATGTTCCGTCAATATATCATATACCTTCTGTCCGTCTTTTCGGATACTTCGCATAAGAATCACGATATCCCGGTACTCTGCCGGTCTGTAGCTGTTTTCTTTGTCAATGACCTGCATAGGATCCTGGGGATTCATTATATCCTGAATATATCGAAGTGCCAGATACCCTTCATCTTCTCTCTTCAGTGCCACTCCTTCTTTGGTCCCGGTCAGTCCCAGCATCACTTTAGTCTTTCCGGCAAAACGCCCTTTTTCCGGTGGTTTAAAAGACGCTCCCGGCACCAGCCTGGCATCCAGATCATACTCCACGCCTCCGATGTCCCGATGCATCACATCTTCAAAGACCTGATTGCAGCTTTGCAGCACCGTATCCCGGCTTCGGAAGTTATAATGAAGGTCTATCCGGTGTCCCGCCGCCTGTTCTCCATGATAAGCGTCCATTTTTTCTACAAACAGTTCCGGACAGGCATTTCGGAACCGGTAAATACTTTGTTTCACATCTCCTACCATAAACAGATTGGACGCATAGGATGCTAACCCCTGTCTGGAAATGCTGGTAAGAAGGGTTTCCTGTACCCGGTTACTGTCCTGGTATTCATCGATCATGACCTCTTCAAAGTATTCTGCCAGTTCTCCGGCTGCCTCGGTCCTCACATAGACCTGCTTCTCTTCATCCCACCGCAGCAGGATCTTCAGGGCAAACTGCTCCAGATCATCATAGTCCATGATTCCCCGGTCTCTTTTTGTCTCACCATAACGTTCCATAAATTCTCTGGTAAGGCGAAGCAGACCGCTGATCTTCCCTCCAGTCTGCTTTAAGTCCGCTCTGTGCTCCGGTTCCGGCTGAAAGAAAAACATCTGGGCATAAGACTGGATCTTTTTCTTACAGGCGTCGTACCTTTTCTTGACCCACTCTCTGGCTTCCCCCGACACATCCTCATCTTTTTTAGAAGAAAGTCTTCCAAAGGAAATTCCTTCCACCACATCCTGCCATTCTCCGCAGGTCCGGGCCTGCATCAGAGAAGAAAGAATGTCTTTCAGTCCTTCCATACACGGGCGGTACATATAAGGTCCCCCGGGCTCATCACACAGATCCAACAGAGAATCCACCTCCTGATCCAGTGCCTCCGCCATATAACGGCAATTTGTCAAAACCCACTGCACCACCGGGTGATCATTCCACTGTTCCTCTGTCTCCACCTGCAGAAGATCCTCCGCTTTTTTCAGCCAGTCCTTCGGAAAAGGCTCGCTCATGGCACTGTCATACACCGCAAGGATCATATCCTCCAGCCCCTGATCGTTTTTATTAAAAAGATCCATAGACGCCAGTTCCATAAAATCCGGCTGTTCCTTTTCATATTCCTCTTCCAGAAGATCTTCCAGCACATCCTTTTTCAACATTTTCAGTTCCGCTTCGTTGCCCTGGCGGTACGCCGGATCCAGGCCGATGCGGTGGAAATAATTTTTGATGACAAAACCACAGAAACTGTGAACAGTACATATATGGGCCTGGGAAACCAGCACTGACTGTCTGGCCAGATATTCATTATCCGGGTGGGCCGCCAGTTCTTCATCGATACGCCTCCGCAGCCGGTCCTTCATCTGCGCCGCTGCCAGATTGGTAAATGTCACCACAACAAACCGGTCAATCCCTACCGGGTTCACCGGGTCTGTCATTCTCTGAAAGATCCGCTCCACTAGCACCGTGGTTTTACCGGATCCTGCTGCCGCCGACACCAGAATATTCTCATTTCTGGCATCAATGATTTCTCTCTGCTCACTCGTCCAATTTGTCTGACCCATCCAGCAACCTCCACACTTCATCTTCTTTTAATTCATCTAATTTACGGACTTCCAGATCATTTTCTCTGCTTCCATCCATGCCGCAGACACCTTTCAGATGGCAGTACATACAGCCATTTTCCTGCTTCATTTCATATGGTATACGCCCACAGGCACCCTCGTAAATTTCTTTGCCATACTGCATCAGTTTCTTTTTCGTATGTTCCATAAGGATCTCAAACTGCTCTGTACTGAGGACCTTGGAATCACTGTAAAAATTCCGGTCCCGCTTGACCCTGACCGGCACCACCTGGGACGACGCCATAGGCGTCAATTCTTCGCCATCCGACAAACTCTCATCCAGAGCTTCCAGTATGTAGGGCTCTTCATTTACATATCCCTGGCACCGCAGTTCCTTCAAGATCCTCTCCCTGCGCTGTTTGTCCGTCTCCGGCTTCCATGGGATCTGCGGCTTTTTCACTGTATAATAAAGCATGGCCGCCGGTTCTGCCTGCTGGCCGCTTTCCTGATCCATGATCTCCATGGCTGCCGCCATATAAGAAAGGAGCTGGATCTGCAGACCGTAGTATACTTTTCCCAGATTTAACTGCTGATCCGAACTTTTGTAATCCACAATCTTGATCAATTGTTTATCCTTTCGGTAACATACATCCACCCGGTCGATCTGCCCGTGCAGCACGATCTCTCTTCCCCCTCCCAGATCCAGATGGGTGCTCTCCATCTTGTCCTTGTCCGGGAATTTCTTCTCTGAAAAATACTGGAAAAATTCTCCCTGCTGCATCTGATGCCAGATGCCTTCCATGGACTGCTGCAGCACCCGTTTCATGCGGGTTACACAGTATTTTGTCCTGTGGTTCTGAAAATATTTACCCTCTTCATACTCCTGGCTTACGGTATCAATGGCTTCTTTTGCCATCTCCCGGATTTCATCCAGTGAAAGAGAATTCCAGTCCTTTTTTTCCTTTTCCATCCGGTGTGAAACATGCTCCAGTGCTTTGTGGAATACATTTCCGTAATCCATGGCATTAACGGCAAATTCCTCCCGTTCCCGCACCCCCAGTCCATACAGGGCAAAGTGCGCAAAGGGACATTTTGCGTACTGCTCAAAGCGGGTTACACTGCCAAACAATTTGTCGGTATACAGCTGCTCCGCCACCGCTTTGGAGATCCGCCCTTTTTCATACTTCGGTGTGCCACGGTCAATCATGGTCTTCCACCACTCACTCTCCTCTCTGGCATAAAAGGCTGCCAGTTCCCAGAACCGGTCATCTTTTTCATAATCCCCCGCTGCCAGTTTTGTCAGAAGATATCCTTTTCCTGTGTCACTTCCCAGGATCTGCCAGGTTTCTGGTTCTTCTTTTTCCTCGTCCCGGACCTTTAATGTTTCAAACAGTCCCAGTATTTTATTTATAAGATACGCCGGCCTGCGGCTGCTTCCGTCATTCCCCAGTTTGCAGTAAGTCAGATACAGTTTTTGTGAGGGTTTTGCCAGCGTCAGATACAGATAATACTGTTCCATGGAAGCGGCTTCCTCCCCCTGAGGTGCCAGTTCCACTCCCATCTGCTCCAGTTTTTCCCGCTCTGTCTGGGACAAAATCCCCGGCGACTGCGCCCCTTTGGGAATCACATCATCCGTGACGCCGATAAAGAACAGCACCTTTACATCTCCCAGACGGCTTCTCTCTCTGTCTCCGATCTTCACCTGGTTTTTCTCCGGCGGAGTAAATCCTACCAGCCCTTCCGACACGCCGGCCTTCAGGATTTCTTCGTACTCGGAAAAAGTCACCGTCTCATCCCCCAGAAGATCTACCATTTCATCCAGCAGTTCCATAAACAGACGATAGATCCGGTGGTATTCTCTGGCAAGCAGTGCCTGTTCCATTTTCTCAAATTCTTCCGCCAGCCCATTTACCCTCTGGTATATGTGATTTTCCACAAGATGACGGTACAAAATCCCCGAAAACTCCCGAACCGTCTTTTTCCCGCCTCTGAGAGCCTGGAAAAATTCCTTTATGCTGGCCACAAACTTGTCCTTGGCCTCATTCACCGCCACAAGATCGCTGTAGCGGAGAGGCGACTTCCACTCCTGGGCATAGGAGCGGTAACCTTTTTTCCCTTTCGCCACCACATAGTTGTCCAGATGATCTGTCTCCTCCGTAGTGAGGGGCGACAAACCACAGCGCAGGAACCGGAAGGTGCTGTCATAGTCCATATTTTTTTTGTACATTCCAAGCAGTGCCAGCACATATTCCGCCAGTGCATTGGCACCCATACTTTTTTTATAGTCCATGAAAAAAGGAATGTTCAGCCTGTGAAATTCCCTGGCAAGAGCCTGCTCATAATCTTTGATCTGGCCTACTACCACCGCAATATCCTCATATTGGTACCCTTCCGTCTCCACCAGACGGTCAATGGTACGGGCGGCAAAGGCTGCCTCATCCTGTCCTCTTTTACAGACTCTTATCTCAATATCTTCCGGTGCTTCTTTCCATGTTTCATAACGGTGGGCAAAAATATTTTTCTCAAGAAAAGCCAGTTCACTTCCTTCTTCCTGGCGAAACGGTGCCTTCTCCTCTCCCCGTCCCAGTGTAACCACCGGCTGGATCTCTGTACCTGTTTCCTCCGCCAGTTTTGCCATTTTCTTCATCACCTGCTGGCTCAGGGAAAAAACTCCTCTCCGTCTGCCGGTACGGTCAGTTGTCACCGTCACATACATCTGAGATCCGGCCTTCATCAGCACTTTCAAAAGATCATACTGGGTCGGTGTAAATCCGGTAAATCCATCCAGACAGATCACGGCGTCCTTCAAAAATCCCACCTGTGGCACCAGTGCCGTCAGCTGGGGGATCAGTTCCTCTGCCATCATGTAAGAATCCCCCATTTTTTCCATAAACCGGCGGTAAATAAGCTGCAGATCCTGCATTTTATAAGACATCAGGCTTTCCTTTTCAAACTGCCCGAACAAATCAGAAAAATCCTCCTCTGTTATGGCATACTGCATCAACTCACAGAAAAAGGATTTACATTCATCCAAAAAGCCCGGTTTATTCAATCCTCTCTTGAAATAAACCAGGTTCTTCTTTTCCTCAGCAAACACCTTACGCAAAAGCATCATTTTTCCCATATCTTCCAATACGGTCCTGCGGTGCACCGGCATCTCTTCCAGCACCCGGTACGCCAGCCTGTGAAAACTGAGTACATCAATATTCAAAATTCCCTGACCGCCGCTGAATTCCACCATGTTTTTCTGGGTTTCCAAAGTAAACTGATCCGGCACCAGGATAATATAATTTTTATCAATATGTTTTTTTGCTTCCTGACAGATGCTCCGGCACAGATATGTACTCTTGCCACTGCCGCAAGCCCCCGTAATAAACTGTAAAGACATAATTTCCCCTTCCCTTTGGTCTACCTTGTAACAAGGCAGCATACAATGATATTAAGCAACAAAAATCCCCCTAAGGAGGCTTGCCCTATGGCAAAAACGAAAATCGTCGTGTTACAGATGAAAGAACTGATCTATACAGCCATTTTCGCAGGATTTCTCATCCTTTTGATCGTCCTGCTTATCATTATGTTCACTCCATCCGGTAAAAAAGACAAATCATCCGATGCCTCAACCGGATCCTTATACCAGCCTGGCGTCTATCACTCCCAGGTTTCTCTGGGTGATACCACGCTGAACATTGAACTGGTAACGGATTCCGACCAGATCAAATCGGTCACTTTGGTCAACCTGGAAAGTTCCGTGCAGACCATGTATCCTCTTCTTTCTCCTTCCATGGAATCCATTGAAAAAGAACTGGTAGATGGCAAATCTCCGGACGAGATCCAGCTTTCCGACAAAGGAAAGTTTACCGAAACTCTCCTGATACAAGGTGTAAAAACGGCCTTAAACCAGGCTTTGACGAATCCGGTCTAAGCTCTGTTTCCACAAATCATCACTGGCATCACTGGGCATCCGCAGATCCCCTCTCGGTGACACGGATACGGTTCCCACCTTCGGTCCGTCCGGCAGACAGGAACGCTTAAACTGCTGTCGGAAAAACCGATGGCAGAATGTGTACAGCCATTTGTAGATGGTTTCTTTGTCATATTCTCCTTCAAATGTATATACTGCCAGTCTGAATATTTTCTCCGGTGTAAAACCGCATCGGAGCACATAATAGAGGAAGAAATCATGGAGTTCGTAAGGTCCCACAATATCTTCTGTTTTCTGGGCGATCTCTCCTTCTTTTGGCGGCAGAAGTTCCGGACTCACCGGCGTATCCAACACATCATAGAGTACCTTTTTTAACTTCTCATTTTCCGCCATATCCGCATAATAACGCACCAGATATCTTACCAGCGTCTTTGGAATGGAGCAGTTTACCCCATACATAGACATATGATCCCCGTTGTAAGTAGCCCAGCCCAGCGCCAGTTCAGACATGTCGCCGGTTCCGATCACCATGCCTCCTGCCTGATTGGCTACATCCATCAGAATCTGGGTACGCTCTCTTGCCTGTCCGTTTTCGTAGGTAACATCCTGCACCTGTGGATCATGGCCGATATCCCGGAAATGAATCTGTACTGCTTCCTCGATCCGGATTTCCTTCAGGGTGGCACCCAACTCTTTTGCCAGGGATACAGCATTGTCGTAGGTGCGGCTGGTGGTGCCAAAACACGGCATCGTCACACACCAGATTCCCTTTCGGTCAAGGCCCGGCCGGTCAAAAGCCCTTACGGTGACCAAAAGTGCCAGGGTAGAATCTAACCCTCCTGACAAACCGATCACGGCATTTTTGCACCCTGTATGCCGAAGTCTCTTGGCCAGTCCCATAGACTGGATCGCCAGAATTTCTTCGCATCGTTTCTGTCTGGCCGCTTCTCCGGATGGGACAAAAGGTGTTTTCTCAAAAGTTCTTGTAAGGACCGTTTCCTCACAGGCTCCCGTATCAAAATAAACTCTCTCATAATCCGCTCTTGGTTCCAGGGAAAAAGTAGACATCCGTCTTCTTTCATTTTTCAGCCGTTTCACATCCAGTTCTGTTATCAGATCCTGTTCCGTGGCAAAAGGCTGACATTCCTCCAATATGGTTCCGTTTTCCACAATCAGATTGTGTCCGCCAAAGACCATATCCTGCGTAGATTCCCCTTCTCCGGCATCCGCATACAGATAGCCGCTAAGGGTTCTGGCCGACTGGTTTTTCACCAGATCACGCCGGTAGGACGCCTTTCCGGTCAGTTCATCACTGGCAGAGAGATTTACGATCAGGTGTGCTCCCGCCATGGCATGTTCTCCCGATGGGGGCTGCGGCACCCACAGATCTTCGCACAACTCAATGGCAAAAGTAAACTCTCTCATTTCTCTGTTTTCAAAAATGATCTTTGTACCAAAAGGAACTTCTGTGCCATCCTGAAAACGGTATGTTGTGTTCTCACCCTTCCACGGCGCAAACTGTCTGGCCTCATAAAATTCTCCATAATTTGGCATATGGCTTTTTGGCACAAATCCAAGGATTTTTCCCTGATTCAGTACAGCCGCCACATTATAAAGCCGTCCCTGCATCTCCAGTGGCAGCCCCACTACGACCACAGCTTTTATACCGGCTGTATCCACAGCCAGCTGCTTTAATGCCTCTGTAGCACCGTCTAACAATGTATCCTGCAAAAAAAGATCCTGACAGGTATATCCTGTCAGTGCAAACTCTGGAAACACAATAAGCCTGGCACCTTTTTCTGCCAGTTTTTCTGCTTTTTCTTTTATTTTTTTTTCGTTAAAAAGGCAGTCTGCCACACGCAGTTCCGGTGTCGACACGGCTGCCTTCACAAAACCATCTTTCACAATATAATCCCCATTTCTTTCATTCTGTTGCTGCCTCGCGGAGCATGTTTTATTTTATAGGAAACGAGAAGCATCCTAATAAAGTAAAAAAAGGGGCCGCCTACGCTGCCCCAATTCATTCGTATAAGTCCCAAAATGCCGGCTCTTGATTTTTGACTCCTAGCTATTGCTAGGTGGGCAACCGCACGAACTTCTTCAGCCTTCCGTTGCATGTCGCCATGTACCCGCCAATGCAGGCAGTGACGGCCCGACATCCAAAGTCGAATATAAGAATCCCGTTTAAAGTATTGTAGGTTCAAAAATTCAAAAGTTATCGAACATTTCAGGATACGATTTTCATACTTTTAGTATACTGTTTTTATGCCGATTTATCAAGACATATTTTCAGAAGTTTCCGGCAGTTCGATCCGGAAGCAGGTACCTGCCTCTTCACTGCTGGTTACCGAGATCCGGCCGCCATGACGCTTGATAATATTGTTGGCCACCACCAGCCCCAGTCCGGAGCCTTCCTTTCCTCCATGGTTACTGGCCCGGTAAAACTTCTCAAACACCTGATCCCATTCTTCTTCCGGGATCACACTGCCATGATCCGTTACTTCTGCTATAATTGTATGCTCCTGCCGTTTGATATATACATGGATTTCGGTGCCTTTTTCTCCATACTTCACAGCGTTTTGTAAAAGAATCGTAAACACCTGGCGGATCCGGTCATAATCACCTTTTATCAGGGAGCAGGCATCCTCAAAATCCACCGATCCCTGCATCTGTTTTTCTGCCATCAATATACGGATTCCTCTCATGGCATCCTGGGCCACTGCAATGACATTCAGTACTTCCATTTCCAGCTGATAATCCGGATTCTGCATTCTGGACAGAATCAAAAGATCTGAAACCAGCCGCTCCATACCATTACATTCTCTCTGGATACGGCCTAAAAATTCCTTCTTCTTTTCCTCGTCTGTCACCACGCCATCTGCCATAGTATCCACATATCCTTTTACCACAGCGATCGGCGTCCGGAGTTCATGAGACACATTTGAGAAAAAGTCCCTCCGGTTCTGCTCCACCGCTTTCTGGTATTCTTCTGCCTCCACCAGCCGGTCTGACAGCGTATCCATGCTTTCCGCCAGCGAACCTAATTCGTCCCGTCTTGTTACGCCGGTCTTTTTGCCATACTCGCCTGCCGCCAGCACCAGTGCCGCCTCTTTGATCTTGATGATGGGCCGCACCAGCATCCTGGAAAATACAACCGCAAGGATCAAGGTAAGAAACAGTCCCACCGCCACACACAATACCATGTATTTTTCATACTGGGTCATGGTGTTTTCCTGCATTTCCATAGGTCCGGTTACCACGACGGCTCCTATCACATTGCCCCCTGCATCACGGATGGGCACCGCCAGATGCAGCATGGTGTTTTTATAAATGTCATCGTAATCTGTATATGTTTTTTTCTTGCCCTGATAGGCCGACTCCAGGATCTGGCGGGTATCTTCCGGTACCGTCACCTGGGCAATGTCAACATTTGTAAAATCATCTGCCAGTGGATTCTTTGCTTTTTCGTTGCTTACAACCCAGATATCCACATTCTGCATATCGCTGAAATCCTCTACCGCTGCCAGATAATCGGAAAAAGTGTCGTTTTCTTTGTTGGACACCGCCTTGCTGGTGCGGCTGGCCACACCGGTTGCCAGATCTCCTAACTGCTGCTTGTAAGCACCTACAATGTTCGTGCTGTTAAACCGGGTAAACATAAGACCGATCAGCACCGAAAAAAGCAGAAGGACCAGTCCAAAATATACAAATACACGCCAAAATATCTTTTTCATGGACACCTCTTATACATTCAGTTCCAGTTTGTAGCCAAGTCCCCAGATGGTCTTGATCTCCCAGTCCGGGTGATCTACTTTGTCCAGTTTGGCACGCAGTCTCTTGATGTGGGAATCCACAGTACGGCTGTCGCCAAAATAGTCCTGGCCCCACAGGCTGTCCAGCAGGTTGTCTCTGGTAAACACCTTACTTGGATTTTCTGCCAGGATCCACATGGTCTCTACTTCTTTTTTCGTAAGAGGCAGTTTTTCCGCCCCTACATACACACTGTAGGATTCTATGTTAATGGTCAGATTGCTGATGCTCAGAATCTTCTTTTCTTCTTTTTGCTCGACTCTTGCCATACGACGAAGTACAGCCCGCACTCTGGCCATGACTTCGTTGGCATTAAACGGCTTTACAATGTAATCATCTGCACCGATGTCCAGCCCCATAACCCGCTCATAGTCTTCCCCTTTGGCCGTGATCAGAATGATCGGTACATCCGACTCTGAACGGATCCTTTCGCAGACACGATATCCGTCCATTCCCGGCATCATCACATCCAGCAGAATCACTGCCGGACTTGTTTTCCGAAACAGGTCCAATGCTTCAAATCCGTCCTTGGCTGTAATAGGTTCAAACCCTTCCTTGGCTGCATATGTCCCCAGCACCTCTCTGATATCCGGATTATCATCTACAATCAAAACTCGTTCCATTTTTATCCTCCCTTATGTAATCTGTAGTGCCCCTCGCATTTGCTCGGCAGCAGGATATATATCTTTTTCCCCATTATATTCCACCCATTTTCAGATTGCAAGGGGCTGAAGCAAAGTGACATTTTTGTGCCATAGGGCCATGGTAGTTTTAACATGAAAAGAAAGGAGGGTTCCATGAAAAACAAATTGAAACGATTGCTCATCTGTCTTCTGGCAGCAGGAATTTCCCTTGTTGGTACTGCCCCTGTATCTCAGGCAGCTGCCAAGCGCCCCAGACTGAACATCTGCAATCTGAACCTTACCGTCAGTTCCCAGTTCAGACTGAGAGTATACAATCTGAACAAGAAGATGAGAGTTACTTACACCTCTTCTGACAAGAAGATTGCCGATATAACTGTGAAGGCAAAGAAAGGAAAAAAGGCTACCGTTACAGCCAATTCAGTTGGTGTCTGCAACATTACCGTTACCGTTAAACGCGGTAAAAAAACAGTGCGCCGCTTAAACTGTAAAGTAACCGTCACTCCTAGTGCCGTGTGCGTAAAATTCATCAAAAAGAAAGTGCGGCTCACAGAAGGCCAGTCCTTTTTACTGACTCCGGTTATCAAGCCAAACACTTCCAACGAGCAGCCATTGTTTGACAGCGACGATCCGGAGATCGCCAGCGTAACAAGCCGTGGACTGCTCACAGCGGTAAATCCTGGTATCGTGAAGATTCGGGCAACTCTCTTATCCACCGGTCAGACCGCTGTCTGCACTGTATATGTCCGCGAAGACGACAGCAGTGCAACTGCTGCACCATTTCCTGCGGCAAGGTCCCAGAAGAAGGCACAGGCAGTGGAAGAGGATATTCAGTAAACTGTTTGTTATTCTCCGTTGGATTAAGTTTCCGTAATGAACAGAAAGTTTGGTCGTTCGTGGGCGCTTGCGCTACGACAAATGCGCAGAAGTATCGACATATCATGAATGATATGTCTGATACTTGCGTATTTGTAACCCACTCCCTCCTCAATACTTTCTGTTCATTACTGGAATCTAAAAAAGAGTAATAACTAACATTTGACATCGATCCTGACAAACACCAAGTCATCTTACAGCTTGGGCAGGAAAAGTTGTTGACCTGGAATGGTATTTAACTAAAAAAAGAAGCACCTGTCGAGAGACTTTAACGCGCAAGCGTTACCCCGTCTCTCGCAGGTACTTCTTTTTTAGTTATGAAACCTTCTTCCAGTTCCAACTACTTTCTCTTCTCTATGATCTTCCGTGGACACTTCTCAGCACATTTGCCGCATCCTACACATTTTTCTCCGTCGATAAAGGCAATGTTATTCTCTACGGTTACTGCTCCAAATTCACACTGTTTCACACAGATTCCACAGCCGATACATCCCACTTTACAAACGGACATAACTTCTTTTCCTTTGTCCTGTGAGTTACACTGAACAGCGTAATGTGAATCGTATGGGATCATGGTGATCAGATTCTTCGGACAGGCTTTCACACACTGACCGCAGGCAACACATTTTTCCGGATCTACCTTTGCGATGCCATCTTCTATCGAAAGTGCATCGAACTGACAGGCTGACACACAGGACCCCAGTCCCAGACAACCATAAGAGCAGGCTTTTTCACCCTGGCCCGGAACCATCATGGCGTCCTTACAGGACATCTCGCCTACATAGTTGTACTTAGAGGATGCCTTTTCACAAGTTCCGGCACATCGCACATAGGCAACCTTCTTCACTGACTCTTCCGTCTCGACGCCCATGATCTTGCCAATCTTCTGTGCTACCGCAGCACCTCCCACCGGACAGGCGTCAATCGACGCTTCACCGGCAGCGATGGCCTCTGCCAGACCATCACAGCCTGGATATCCACATCCTCCGCAATTATTGCCCGGCAGGCACTCGCGCACCTGAACTACTTTTTCATCCGTTTCAACTGCAAATACTTTACCGGCTACGCCCAGAAGAATACCGATGAGGATTCCCAAGGCTGCCAGAATCACAATAGACATAATAATTGTACTCATATCGGTTCTCCTTTCCTAAAAACTGACGCCGCCGAAACCGCAAAATGCAATGGCCATCAGACCAGCTGTGATCAACACAATGGGGGTACCCTTCAATGCACTCGGGATGTTGCAGTGCTCCAGTTTTTCACGGATACCTGACATCAATACGATGGCCAGGAAAAATCCAAGTGCTGCACCGATTCCATTTACCGTGCTGGCAAGGATACCATAATCATTCTGCACACTTAACAATGCTACACCCAGTACTGCACAGTTGGTTGTGATCAGTGGAAGATACACACCCAGGGATTCATACAGTGCCGGCATTTTTTTCTTCAGAACCATTTCCACAAACTGTACCAGTGCCGCAATCACAAGGATGAACACAATAGTATTGAGGTAGGTCAGATCCTGTGGCTTCAGTAAACAGTTATATAAAACACTTGTGATAAAAGAAGCAACCGTCATTACAAATAATACAGCGCCTCCCATACCTGCTGCGGTCTGCACTTTCTTTGAAACTCCCAGAAACGGGCAGATACCCAAAAACTGGCTGAGTACAAAGTTATTTACTAACGCAGCAGTAAAAAGAATTGTAAACAAACTCATGCTTCATCCGCCTCCTTTTCTGCCTGCTCCTGTTCAGACTCTTCTTCCTGGTTGGTAGCACTTGGCATTTTCAACCGGTTCTGCAATGCAGTCAGTCCGGCCAGAACAAAAAATGCTCCCGGTGCCATAACAAAGATAGAAATGTGCACACCGTCCGGAATAAACTGGAATCCAAAGATCGCACCACTTCCCAGCAGTTCACGGAAAATACCGATCAGGGTAAGTCCCAATGTAAATCCAAGTCCCATTCCGATTCCATCAAAGGCTGAGGAAAGTACATCGTTTTTAGATGCATAAGACTCTGCACGGCCAAGGATGATACAGTTTACAACGATCAGCGGAATATACACGCCCAGCGCACTGTAAAGAAATGGAATATACGCCTGTAACAGCAACTGCACAATGGTTACAAAGGAGGCTACAATAACGATAAACGCCGGGATACGCACTTTATCCGGAATGATCTTCCGCAGTGCTGATATCAGCATATTGGACAAGATCAATACCACCGTAGTGGACAATCCCATTCCCAGGCCATTGATGGCCGATGAGGTAACTGCCAGTGTCGGACACATTCCTAACATCATCACAAAGGTAGGATTTTCTTTTACGACACCATTATATAATCTTTCTGTCAATCTTCCCATTACTTGGCACCTCCTTCTGAAGAAGTGGATGCAAACAAAATTCCCTTAACCGCATTGGTAATGGCACGGCTGGTAACGGTTGCGCCGGAAAGTGCCTGCACCTGAGAATCTGTCTCTTCGTTTTTGTTATACATATTTTGTGCCGGATCCGATGGAAGAACTTTGCCGGCAAAGGACTTCTGCCAGTCTGCATTTTCACAGTTGGCTCCCAGACCTGCGGTCTCACTTTCTGAGGTGATGGAAATTCCTGTTACCTTTCCTTCTCCGTTCACACCCAGGGCAAAACTGATATTACCGCCATAACCTTTCTTGGCATTGGCAAGGTATACTCTTCCGTTTTCCTTTTTATCTTTATCTGTCACTTTATGAACCTGTGTCACTTCTACATAGACAGACAACAGATCTCCCTCGGATGTTTTCTGATTGCTCAGATCATGCTCTGCAAAATAAGCATTCACTTCTTTGACCAGAGCCGCATCATCATCTCCTACTGTGGCTCCCGTCTCAACCACCTTCTGACAGGCTTCGTTATTTGTCTTTGCCTGTGCATCTTCAATGGGCTTTTTGGTGACGGTATAGACACCTGCCAAAATCGCCCCAAGAATCAAAGTAATGGCACAAAGGATCAAGGCATCCTTCATCATTGTGTCTTTTTTCTTATCACTCATTGGCCTTGCCCTCCTTTCCAAATGGCTTTGGAACTGTCCAGCGCTCAATCAGAGGAACACATACATTGGCGATGATAATGGCAAAGGAAACACCCTCGGCGGACTCTCCGAAGAATCGGAACAGTCCGGTGAGCAGACCTAATAAAATACCATAGATCACTTTTCCTTTTGCCGTGATCGGACTGGTAACATAGTCTGTCGCCATAAAGAACGCTCCCAGGATCAGACCACCTCCGCACAGTTCATATACAAGCGGATAGGCAGCATTTCCTGCTGCCATCTGATATGCGATGTCAAATACTGAAAAAGTCAGGATATATACAACCGGAATCTTCCAGTCAATAATGCGTTTGGCCAGAAGATAGATTGCTCCGATCAAAAGAGCCGCCACGGATGTCTCTCCGATGGTTCCTGTGGTGGTTCCCAAAAACATAGCCTTCAGATCCGGCAGTCCACCTTCCTTTACCTGAGCCAGCGGGGTAGCACTACTGGTTGCATCTACAGCCACGCCATACATATAAGCAGCACCTTTTTTCACGGTAAAACTGGTCATGGCACTACTGAAAGACAGCATCATGAAACATCTTCCTGCCAGTGCCGGATTCATAAAGTTCTGACCCAGTCCGCCAAACATCTGCTTGGCAACGATAATGGCAAATACGCCACCTACCACACACATCCACAAAGGAATGGTTGCCGGAAGGTTTAATGCCAGCAGCAGTCCGGTCAGCAACGCACTGAAATCTCCTGTCGTTACCGGCTGTTTCATACATTTCTGCCAGATATACTCTGACAGCATACAAGTTACACAAGTTGTTAAAATAACCAGCACCGCACTCAGTCTGAAGTTGTAAATACCTACCAGTGCTGCCGGCAGTAATGCGATTACCACATCCCGCATAATGGATTTCGTGGATGAATGATCTCTAACATGCGGAGATGAGGATACATTTAATAATTTTTCTTCCATGTCTTATCCTCCTAGTCAGGCTTTCTTTTTGCCTGCATCCATTACAGCCCGTCTTGCCTGTTTGAATTTCTGTGTCAAACGGCGTTTGGCCGGACATACATAGGTACAGCTTCCACATTCATAACATTCCATGCCATGAAGTTTCTGGAAGGTATCCAGGTCATTTTTCTCTGCTGCCTGCGCCATCATCTGTGGGATCAGATGACTTGGACATACCATGGCACATCGTCCACACCGGATACAGTTGGTAGGTTCCTGACTGGCTACCTCGTCTTTGGTCATCGCCAAAATCGAAGAACTGGTTTTGGTAATCGGTGTATTCAGATCATACATAGCCATTCCCATCATCGGACCACCGGATATGATTTTCTCCGCTTCTGCCTTTAGTCCGCCTGCCTCGTCTAACAGTTCCTGGTGGCTCATACCAAACTTCACTTCGTAGTTCTGTGGTGCCGCTACCGCATCTCCTGTCACAGTTACCACACGACTCATACTTGGTGTGGTTTTACATACCGCATCATACACTGCCAGTACAGTCTGCACATTGTCTACGATACAGCCTGCGTCAGCCGGCAGCATTTTGGAATGGATCTTCCGGCCGGTAGTAACCGATATGATCTGACGCTCTGCTCCCTGGGGATACTTTGTCTTCAGTTCTTTTACCTGGATGTTGCCGTCATTTTGCGTCAGATAACGAAGCTTGGCGATGGCTTCCGGCTTGTTATCTTCAACGGCAATAATTCCCTGTGCATGATCAAACAGGGATAATAACACTTTTAATCCTGTAATAAGTGCCTCCGGCTTTTCCAGCATAAGACGGTAATCCGATGTAAGATATGGCTCACACTCTGCACCATTTACGATCACATACTCGATCTCGTCCTCATTTTTTGGTGTCACTTTTACATTGGTAGGGAATCCGGCTCCGCCCATTCCCACAATGCCGGCCTCTTTTATGATCTGCCGGATCTCATCTCTCGACAACTGGGTGTAATCCCTTTCCTGTCCCAGTCCTTCTACCGGTGTATAAGCACCGTCGTTCTCGATCACTACACAAACGGACTTACTGCCGGACGAAAGAAGCCGCGGCTCCACTGCCTTGACCGTTCCTGACACAGAACTGATGATGTTGGCGGATATAAAGCCGCTTGCTTCACCAATTTTCTGTCCCATTTTGACCGCATCCCCTACTGCTACCACAGGGGTTGCCGGCGCTCCTATGTGCTGACTCATCGGAAATACCAAGATGTCTTTTGGCATTATTTTCTGAATCGGATGATCCATACTAAGTTCCTTGCCTTCATATGGATGAGCGCCTCCTCTAAAGGTTGACTTTCCCAATGAAATTTCCTCCTTTATTCAAAATTTTTCTTTATTGATATATATTTCTCATTATAACACAAATGGCATAAATAACAAGAATGGAAGTGTTGGTTGTCACATTTTAGTTTCTGTAATTCTGAGAAGACAACCAACATCTCCCCCCTCTTTCGTCAGATTATCAATCATTTCATAGTATATACCAATACAAAAGGAATCACACAAAATCTGACTGATTTTATGTGATTCCTTTATCTTTTTACACCATATGCTTGTGCATATATTTATCCCTGGTGGCCATCCCTCCACGAATGTGTCTTTCCTGCTTGTTCACATCCAGGATTTTTCTTGCCTGGGCTGCCAGGGATGGATTGATGTGCAGCAGCCGGTCTGTCAAATCTTTGTGCACCGTACTTTTGCTGACACCAAAAGCTCCGGCAGCCTGCCTTACGGTAGCATTATGTTCTATGATATAATGTGCCACCTGTATGACCCGCTCTTCGATGGAGCCTTGCTGATACGAATATGTTTTCACACGCCTCTCCCGATACTCTGTTTGTACATTGTATGCCGGAGGGGGGCATTTTATTTATTACTTGGTGATTTTTACTTTTTTAATCTTACTCCCTCACAGTTCCACCTTTTCCACTACATTTCCGTGCTCCCTCAAAATTTCCGCCATCTCTTCTGCCTGCAGCCACACGGTAGCTGTATTTTCATTGGGATGTACTCCGATGAGGCCGGCGTCTTCCCAGAAATCCCGGTCTAAAAACACGGTCACTTTCCTTTCCTCATCGTTTAAAATGCCGAAAGGTGACACCGATCCCGGCGCGACACCCAGCATCTCCATCAGATCCTCTGCCGACGCAAAGCTGAGCCGCCTGGTTCCATGGTCCTTGGCAAAGGCTTTCAGGTCCACCCGCTTGTCTCCCCGGACGGTGATGAGAAAATAATTTCTCTTTTTATCGTCCCGTACAAAGAGGTTTTTGGCATCTGCTTCCGGATGGGGCAGTTCTACCGCCGGGACTTCTTTCATGCTGAAAACCGCCGGATGCTCCGTTTTTTCGTATGCCGCACCTCGTTTATCTAAAAATTCATATACTTCTTGTTTGTTCATTTTTTCTTAGTTCCTTCTCTTGTTAATTTCCTGTAAATAAGATAAAATGCAACCATAAAATTGTCATTTCTGGAGGTTTTTATGAAATTCAACTATAAACACACGCTTTATGCCGGATTTGCCGGGTATATCGTGCAGTCTATCGTAAACAGCTTTGTGCCGCTGCTTTTTATTACGTTTCAAAAAAGTTACAGTCTGCCTTTATCCCGCATTACCCTGCTGATCACGATCAATTTCCTGATCCAGCTTGTCATTGACTTACTGTCTGCCGGGTTTATCGACCGCATCGGCTACCGGGCCAGTATTCTGCTGGCACACAGCTGCGTCATTGTGGGATTTATCTGCCTGGTCACCCTGCCGGAAATCTGCCCGGATCCCTTTGCAGGTATCCTGATCTCGGTGGCTGTCTACGCCGTTGGCGGCGGGCTCATCGAGGTTCTCATCAGTCCCATCATCGAAGCGTGTCCAACTAAAAACAAAGAATCCACTATGAGTATGCTCCACTCCTTTTACTGCTGGGGCTGCGTGGGCGTGATCCTTTTTTCAACCCTGTTTTTTACCTTCTTTGGCACCGGCCATTGGAAAATACTGACCCTTTTGTGGCTTATCATCCCCACTGCCAACCTTCTTTTATTTAGCAGAGTTCCCATCTACAGTCTTCACGAAGAGGGCCAGTCCGGTCTGTCCTTGCTGGCATTGTGCCGCCAGAAGATCTTCTGGCTCTTTGTCCTTATGATGATCTGCGCCGGGGCTTCGGAGCAAGCAGTAAGCCAGTGGGCCTCCGCCTTTGCTGAGACAGGTCTTGGTATTAAAAAAACAATCGGTGACCTGGTAGGTCCCATGTCCTTTTCCATCCTCATGGGCCTGTCACGATTGCTCTATGGTAAATGGGGAGACCGCCTGGATCTCAACCGCTGTATGAAACTCAGTTGTGGACTGTGCATCCTTTCTTATCTGTGCATCAGCCTTACTTCCCTGCCTGTCCTTGGCCTGATAGGATGCGGACTGTGTGGCTTTTCCGTAGGGATCCTCTGGCCGGGCACCTTCAGCAGAGCTTCTTCCATGATTCCTCGCGGTGGCACTGCCATGTTTGCCTTACTGGCTCTGGCAGGCGATCTGGGCTGCTCCGGTGGACCAACCCTGGCAGGATTTATCTCCTGTGCCTGTGGCAGTAATCTGAGGATCGGCATATTGTCCGCCATTATCTTCCCTGTGATCCTGCTTTTGGCCCTGCTAAAAAAACCTGCCAGACAAAATTAATTAGTCATCCAGCTTCTTATGGATAAACTGATCCCATTTGCTGTCGTCCTCATCCTCTGCTTCTTCGTCGTCATCGTCTTCTGTCTCGATCTCGATACCATCGCCTTCTTCTGCCTCTGCATCAGCCAGTTCCTGGAAGATTGCCAGAAGTTCATTTCCCAGTGTTTCATCTTCCACACACTCAAATGTAATCTCTGCTTCTTCTTCACCTTCTGCCGGCTCACCGATGGTCAGTGTAAAGAAATAAATAACCGGTTCCGGATTGTCCTGTTCTGTAAATGCGGCGTAATCCACATCATCATATTCAAAAATATACAGCATCTCCAGATTCACTTCACTGCCGTCTTCTGCCTCCAGTGTCAATGTAAGATCGGATAATGCATCATAATCAAAATCTGCCATAGTTCCCTCCATAATTAAAATATTTTACAGTTCCCCCTGGGAACCATCAATAGGTAGACTTTAACATGAATACTCAGAGATTGCAAGAGGTGATTTTGCCTGTTTCTGTCTGGACAATATACAGCCGTAAACCGATCCGGACGCCGCGGACATCTCCGTTATACCATTCGTCCGTTCCCAGATATACCTTTTTTTCTCTCTTCCATCTGCCGTTCTCCAGCCGGTATACCCCGTAATAATTTTTCGTTCCCTCGTATACGGTAAATCCTGCCATCTTCCGATCCGCATCCACCCACACACTGTAGTGGTCATATTCATCGGTGCTGCTTTTTTTCTCCCAGACGGTCGTATCTGCCTCTTTTAACAGACCTTTTTCATCTTTATCAAAAGCGGTAAGTTTCACTTTATCCCCCCCTGTATACCCAAGACCGATGAGATTTTTTTCTCCAAAAGAATGAAGATATCCTGAATATCCGGGAAGTTTTAGTTCCTGTTTTTTCTCCAGCCGGTCCGGGTTAGAACAATCTATGACAAAGACAGGATCTGTTGTCCTGTAAGTGACAAAATACGCCATCTTGTCAATGAAATAAGAAGTCATGAGATTCTCATCTTCCCCCAGTTTTCCCAGTTCACTCCTTTTTTTCAGATCCGGTCCCAGAAGGCAGATGCCGTTTGTTGTCTTGTTTTTACCGTACTTTGTATAGATATAAGCCAGGTTTTCTCCCATTTCCTGCATCTGGTATGAACTTTCCACTATACCGGAAAGTTTCATTTGTCCTTTGTAAGAAAGCCGGCCCTTATCATATCCAAAGCGGTACAACACCGGTTTGCTCTCTTTCGTCTCTTTTCTCTCCGGAACGGCCACGCAGCCATCCACCACATAACCATTGTCCACCGCATAGATATAACGACCGCTGACATAAAAAGTATCCCCTTTTGCCAGCAGTGCTTTCTGATCCACATAGGATGACGGATTGTCTGCAGACAAAGTGGTAACGACCAGGTATTCACTGGCCTCCTGCCCTTTCTGATAATATATGTCTCCTGCATCCATGTACTGATCCCCTGTTTTCGGAATGTAGGTAGACTTTTTCTTTTCTTTCATCTTACCTGTCTCCGGATAATATACGGAAAATGTATAGAGATATCCGTCTTTCATGCGGGATGTGCTGAGGCTGCCGCTCTGCTGCACCTTGCCTGTCACCACCGGCTTTGTAGGATTAGTTATATCCACAGTGTAAATAACGGTTCCCCGGGTCCACGCACTTGTGAGAACGAGCAGTTTATTGCCGCACAGGTACATCTGGTCTTTTCCATCAGTTTCGAGGTTTTTTTTCAGGGAAAGGGACGCCACCTTTCTGGTCTTTTCCCCTTCCACTTTGTGGATTACCACTGTGCCTCCCTGTTTCAGGGTGTAAATATAAGATCCGTCGGTTTGTACCAGTTCTCCTTCATCCACTCCCTGTACCTGAAGGTCGGTGGTGGAATGATCCCGTGTTGTATCATCGGTGCTGCCTGCACTGCTCAACTTGGTCTCCTCCTTGTCCTCTCTCTGGCGGATGCAGTCGTAAATCTCTGCGTAAGTGCCGCCGGAAGATTCCTTTTCTTTCTGATCTTGTGCCACTTTTTCCTCAAGAGATGCTGTCTTCTCCTTTGCCACCTGGCTCTTGTTCCCGGCAAACAGTCCGCTTCCGGCATACACCAGGACACACAGCAGGACTGCTGCCGCCACTGCCCCCATACCATACCATTTTTTATGAGATTTCTTTTGATTTACCTGCCGGCACTGTTTCTCTATTTCGGATGGCTCCAGACTTTCCGGCACCTCCACCTTCAACGCCTTTTTCTGCAGGATTTCATACATTTCATCTTCTTTCATTGCTGCCACCTTTCTACTCCGCCTGCTCACGAAGTTTTGCTAATGCTCTGCTTTTCAGGGAACGGATGGTTCCCTCTTTTTTTCCAAGGATCTTTCCTATTTCTCTGCTGCTGTACCCGCCGAATACAGAAAGAGAAAGAACCATTCTCTCCGTTCCGTTAAGCACTTTTAAATACTCTCTGATCTCCGCCTCTTCAAATCCAGCTTCTTCTCCGACAGGTTCCTTAAGGGATGCATCCTCCAGGGAATAAACTGTCTTTCTTAACATTTTTCTGCACTCATTGGCTGTGATCTGGAATAACCAGCTTTTAAAGGAACTATTTTTCCGCAAAGACCCGATTTGCTCATAAGCTTTCAGCACCCCCGCACTGACTGCATCCTCTGCCTGACTGGCATTTTTCATTACCGAAAGGGCAAAGTAAAACAATTCCTTATAATATCGCTGGTATAACAGAGCAAATCCATGAGCGTCTCCTTTTTTGGCCTGGTTTACCAGAACCCACTCTGCATTTGTCATGACTACCTCTTTTCTATCTGTTTTCCGGATTCCATAGATTAGAGTCTGGAAGGGCCGGAAGTGTTGCACACAATTTTTATTTGTTTTATACTATGGATTATGAGTGAAGAAAAAGAAATCGTCAACCTGTCTGTCCGCGGTCTGGTTGAATTTATGTTCCGCGGGGGTGATATCACTTCCGGCGGCAGCGGCGTCCGAGATACCGACGCCATGCAGATGGGTAGCAGGATCCATCGTAAAATTCAAAAACAAATGGGTATTGGCTACGAGGCAGAGGTAGCCCTTTTTGCCGTGTTTTCTCTAACCAGCCAGAAATATGGCACTCCCTTTGATCTGAAGATCGAGGGGCGGGCCGATGGCGTGTTTGAAAAAGACGGAGAAGTCATGATCGACGAGATCAAGGGGATGTTTCTGGATGTAACAGAATTGAAAGAACCTTTCTTTGTCCACAAAGCCCAGGCCATGTGCTACGCCTATATGGTGGCAGAAGATCGAAATCTTCCATCCATCGGGGTGCAGATGACCTACTGCAATCTGGAGACAGAGCAGATCCGGCGTTTTGAGGATCATTTTGACCGGAATGAGATCACAGCCTGGTTCACCGATCTGATACAACGGTATGAAAAATGGGCCATTTACCAATATGACTGGCAGCGCAGGCGCAATGCATCCATTCACGAACTTGTCTTTCCTTTTCCCTACCGGAAGGGGCAGAAAGCACTGGCCGCCATGGTATACCGTACCATTGAAAAAAAGGATAAACTTTTTATCCAGGCGCCCACGGGAGTAGGAAAAACCATCACAACCCTTTTTCCAAGCATCAAAGCTATGGGAGAAGGTCTTGATGACCGTATTTTCTATCTGACAGCCAAGACCATTACCCGCACCGTAGCCGAGGAATGTTTTCAGCTTCTGGAACAACAGGGCCTTGAATTCAAAGCAGTCACCCTGACTGCCAAGGAAAAAGTCTGCATCCTGGATACCCCTTCCTGCTCACCGGAAGACTGCCCTTACGCCAAAGGTCATTATGACCGAGTCAACGAAGCGGTATACGACCTTCTTACCAGCGGCGAGCCACTTCGGCGTCAGACGCTGGCCGCTTATGCCGAGAAACACCGGGTATGCCCTTTTGAGTTCAGCCTGGATGTATCTCTGTATGCAGACGCTATTATCTGCGACTACAACTATGTATTTGATCCTACCGTGTATCTGCGCCGTTTCTTCCCTTCTGACAAACAGGGTAATATGATCTTTTTGGTGGACGAAGCCCACAACCTGGTGGAGCGGGCCAGAGAGATGTACAGCGCGGCTTTGATCAAAGAGGACATTCTGGCGGTAAACCGCATCCTGAAATCCATGGAACGCCACGAAAAAAGGCCGGAAGCAGCTTACAATCTTCGAAAATACGAAAAGGCCTTATCGGCTCTGAACCGCTCCATGCTTTCTTACAAGCGGGAATGTGACGAATTTGAGGTACTGGAACACCTAGACGCTATGGAATTTCAGCTTTTGCGGGTTCTCTCTGCCTACGAACTGGTGGCCAAGGATTATCCGGTGCTGCCGGAAAGAGAAACCATGCTGAATTTTTATTTTAATGCCAGAAACTTTTCCCGGGTCCTGGAATTGTTAGACGAAAAATACCGCATTTACGCAGACTATACCGAAACCGGTGATTTCCGCATTAAACTACAGTGTATGGATCCCTCCAACTGCCTGAAAGAGGTATTTGAGCGGGGCCGGTCCGCCATTCTATTTTCCGCCACTTTACTGCCTGTGAGATATTACAAAGAACAGCTGGCCGGCGGTCTGCAGGATCCGGCGGTATACGCCGATTCCTCTTTTTCACCGGAACAACGGAAAGTTCTGATTGCCCGGGATGTGACCAGCAAATATACCAGGCGGGGTCCGGAAGAATACCGAAAAATTGCCTCCTATATTGAGCAGTTTGTCTCAGCCAAAGAGGGAAATTATCTGGTTTTCTTTCCTTCTTATCAGTTTATGGATCAGATCGTCAACCGGCTGAACCTTTCCCCGTCCCAGACCCTTCTGGTGCAAAGTCCCGATATGCGGGAATCCGATAAAGAAAATTTTCTGGCCGCCTTTGATTCGCCGAGGGATAAAACTCTGGTGGGATGCTGCGTACTGGGGGGCATCTTCAGTGAAGGGATCGACCTGAAAGAAGACCGGCTGATCGGAGCCGCCATTGTAGGGACCGGCCTTCCTATGGTGTGCCACGAGAGAGAACTGTTCAAAGACTATTATGACGAAAAAAAGGGCAAAGGCTTTGATTACTCATACCTTTACCCGGGGGTCAACAAAGTATTTCAGGCCGGAGGCCGTGTGATCCGCACCGTGGAGGACCGGGGCGTGATCCTTCTGCTGGATGAACGCTTCCTGGAACGACAGTATACCAGCCTTTTTCCTAGAGAATGGTATCCCTATGAAGTGGTGGATGAACACACTCTGGCGGATTCTCTGAAAAAATTCTGGCAGTAGACTCCTACGCCTTCTTGTTCTTCTCGCACTGCTGGCAGTTGCCATGACAGCTGCCACAGTCCGCTCCGTCGTTTTTTTCTCCCCGCTTCTCCTTGTCCTGTGCCACATAGCAGATCACGACAATGGCGCCGCACACAATGAGCATCACGAGAAGCCACTTTAATATTCCTGCCAAAATTCCCATTACGATCTCTCCTTTTCAAAAATCTCCGGGCTGATCTCCCGGACAAACCGGGAGGCCTCTGCCTCTTTATTAAACCGCTCTTCCACAAATGACAGATCCAGATATTTCTTTGCTCTGGTCATGGCCACATACAGCATGCGGCGTTCCTCCTCCACATCTCCCGACTGGATGGCCTTGCGGTATGGACACACGCCCTCATTGATAGTAGGGATAAATACTGCCTGAAATTCCAGTCCTTTGGAACCATGCATAGTCATCAACCTTACCCCTTTTTCTTCCTCAGGCAGCGTCCGCCTGTTTTCTGCCATTTTTTTCAATTCTTCTCCATAACTTTCCCCATAGGCCAGCCACTCCGCCAGACTTTTACATTCTCGGGTGGTCTCCTGCAATTCTTCCAGTATTTCCATCCAGTCATCCACACTGACATTTCTCTCTTTGGCATAGGTCTCCAGAAATTCGTCATATCCGATGCCCTTTCGTATGTAGTGTATGGCCGAATAGGGCGACATAGTACGGATGGCCCTTAATTCATTTTCAAAATCCTGGATCCTCTCCAGCATCCAGGGCTGTCCCTTTTTCAGATAAAAACCTTTCAGCCCGCCAAAGGTCACCTCTTCTGTATCAAAGGCACTCCGGCTTATATAACGCACCGGCCGGTTGCAGATCTGCAAAAATTTCCCGCGGCTTCTGTCTCCCAGCGCAATCTCCACATAACAACGAAGATCTTTGGCGATCCAGGTCTCAAACATATTGGGAAGCCTCTCCTTCATGGTAAAAGGAATCCCCCGCTCCATCAGTTTTCCTGCCAGTGTCCGCATCTGCATATTGGTACGGAACAACACTGCCATATCCTCCCAGTCCATTCCATCTTTCTGGTAGGACTGCATCTTCCGCAGGATTCTCTCCGCCTCGGAATACAGCGTCTTGCACTTGTGGATCACCACTTTCTGGGTGGCTTTCTGCCAGGCCTGCATCTTCTTATTAAATCTCTTCTTATTACATTTTATCAGTTTATCGCTTGCCTGTAAAATCTGGGGTGAACAACGGTAATTCGTCCCCAGCACGATCTGCTTTCCCTGGGGAAACTGCTTTGGAAAAGAAAGCATAATATCCGGCCTGGCTCCCCGGAACCCATAAATAGACTGGTCATCGTCCCCTACAATAAAAAGATTGTTTTCCGGTTCCGCTAACATTTTAATGGTCTCGTACTGCAGCCGGTTAATGTCCTGAAACTCGTCAATCAGTATAAAGCGGAACACCTGCTGCCATTTTTTCAATATGTCTTTCCGCTGTCTCAGCAGATCATAGGTATACACCACCATATCATCAAAATCCAGACAGCGGTGCCTCTGTAAGCGGGTCTGGTATCCCTGAAAAATATCCCGGAATACCTGCTCCGGGCAGTTTGCGGAGTAATAACAGTCTATGTCGATTCCCTCGCCTTTTACCTTACTGATCTCCTTCTCAATATCTTCTATAAACTCCCTGGCATCCTCTACTTCATAGGAGGTTTCCCGCAATGCCTCTTCCAGGAACCGGAATTTCAATGCCGGTGTGACTATATCCTTGGCTTCATAATTATAAGCCACCCTCAGCATCTGAAAAAAAACAGAATGAAAGGTTCCAAACCGCACCGGATATGCTTTTTCTGCCATACTGCGAAACCGCTGCTGCATCTCCACTGCGGCGGCTTTTGAAAAAGTCACTACCAGAATCTGTTTGGGACTGACTCCCTGCTCCTCAATCAGATTAAGCACCCGGTTGGTGATCACCGTGGTCTTGCCGGATCCCGGTCCCGCCAGCACCATAGCCGGTCCCTCAAAATGTTCAATGGCCTGTTTTTGTTCTGTGTTAAATGAATCGTTCGCCATATTTTCCTTCCCCTTATGATAAAAAGAACCTGCCATCCCTGAAAACACTCCAGGCAGGCAGGCTCTTGCATCGTCTTATCTATTCGTCTTCGTCATCAATATTATATTTTTTCGCTGCATCTGCAATGTTTAACGCATGATCTCCTACACGCTCAAGATCCACCAGAATCTCGTTATAATAAAGGCTTTCTGACGCTCCGCACTTAGACTTGGAAAGTCTCTTCACATTGCGTGCCCGCATCTTCTCAACCATCAGGTCGATCTGAGCCTCCTGATCATAGATAACATGATACAACTCTTCACTTGGCTCTTTAAAATGCTCTATAGCAAGATCAAAAATCTTGTATACACACATAGACAACTCTTTCAAGTCCTTCAATGCCTTCTCTGAGAACTTCTGCTTATCCTCTTTCATGTGAACTGCATATCCAAGGACATTCTCAGCGTGGTCACCAATTCGCTCCAAGTCCGTCACAATATGATAAAGATTACCGGCATGAACTGCCTCTTTCTCATTCAATCCCAGCTCACTGGTACGAACCAGCGCATCAATGATCTCTTTATTCAGAAAATCTACCGCTGACTCGTTCTGATTAAATTCATCTTCCGTAATCGTCATTTTATCATAATATGCCTTGGTACACGCTTCAATATTAGAGCGGACCAAAGTATACATACGCTCTACTTCTCTGTCGATCTGACCGATCAGCACGGTACCGGACTGGTATCCGGACTCATCAATATAATGCAAAGACGCCACTTCTTTGATATCCTCGCCAGGTACGATCCACTTGGAAAGTTTCACCAGATACTTGGCACATGGCAGCAACACGATCACTGTGACGATATTGAAGATAGAGTTGGCATTGGCGATCTGTCTGGACGGGTCGGACGCCGTTCCCTGAATCAGGTCAAATACTCCCGGGAATACCTGAGTCACGATCACAAACAATACCATACCGATGCTCTCAAACAAAGCAACGATAATAGCCACTCGTTTGGCATCCTTTCTTCCACCAATGGAAGCCAGTAACGGTGCTACTGACGCTCCGATATTCATACCTAACATCAGGTAGAACATCTGTGGGAAACTGGTCATAACCCCTGCCACTGCCAAAGTCTGCAATACACCGACGGAAGCAGAAGCACTCTGGATAATAACCGTAAAGATCAGACCGATCACAACACACAGGATCGGATTACTGAAGTTTGTCAGCAGTTCCTGGAACCAAGGTGTATCTTTCAACGGTCCCATAGACTCTTTCATGCTCTCCAGACCAATAAACAACACGCCCAGACTGGTAATGATCTGTCCTACTGTCTTGATCTTCGGCTTCTTGGCAACCATTGTGACTGCCACACCAATAAATGCAATAACGGGAGCAACCTGACCGATGTTAAAAGCAATCAGCTGTCCTGTGATCGTCGTTCCGATCTTGGCACCCATCAGAATCCCGACGGACCTCTCCAGCTGCATCATACCTGCATTTACAAATCCAACTACCATGACACACATGGCATTGGAGCTCTGGATCAATGCTGTCAATCCGGCTCCTACCAGCATAGCAAGAATCCGATTCTTCGTAAGTTTCTCCAGTATCTTCTTTAAGTAGGAACCGGCAACCAACTTCAATCCATCGCTCATTAAGTTCATTCCGAAAATGAACAGAGCCAATCCACCTGCCAGTCCAACAACATTCCAAACGCTCATTGTTTAATTCCTCTCCCAATCAAAACTAGTTCAATTGTAAAATCTGCGTAAAATGTACATCCACAGACCAATATAACACCATTCCCGGGAATAAACAACGACTTTATTATTTTTTTATATTCCGTGAAACATCCTATTCAAGGGAATCCATTGTTTCACGAAGGGTATCTGCGGACTCATGAAGTTTGGCAACTTCCTTTTCATCCAGCGAAATCGGCATGGAACACTCCACTCCTTCTTCACCAAGGATTGCCGGCATACTGAGGACAACTCCCTCTACGCCATACTCTCCCTGCATGGAAATCGATACCGGGAAAATAGATTTTTCATCCAGTACAATGGCCTGGCATAGCCGTTTAACAACCATGGCAATACCATAATAGGTAGCATGTTTTTTCTCAATGATCTCATAAGCACTGTTCTTAACCTGCTCAGCGATCGCCTCTGTATTGTTTACATGGTCATAATGTCCACGCATCTCACACATAGTGGAAAGAGGCACACCGGAAACATTGGCACTGCTCCAGGCTGCGATCTCGCTGTCACCGTGCTCACCGATAATATAAGCATGCACATCACGGCTGTCTACAGACAAATGCTCACCCAGTTTATGCTTCAGTCTGGCTGTATCCAGTGTCGTTCCGGATCCAACGATACGCTTTGCCGGCAAGTTGCTTACTTTCTGGGCTACGGCAGTAAGAATATCCACCGGATTGGACACAATCAGCAATATTCCTTTGTAATCAATGGCATTAATCTGCTCAATAACAGAAGTCATGATCTTGGCATTTTTCTGTACCAGATCCAGTCGTGTCTCTCCCGGTTTCTGTGCTGCACCGGCTGTCACAACGATGATGGCTGCATCTGCCAGATCACTGTAATCTCCTGCCACAACCTGGGCAGATCCCACAAAACAGACACCATGGCTGATATCCATTGCCTCTCCTTCTGCTTTCTGGCGGTCTACATCCACCAGAACAATCTCAGAAAACAGTCCTCCCTGCATCAGTGCAAAAGCCGATGACGAACCTACAAAACCACAACCAACAATACCTACTTTTCTCGTATTCATAAAACTCATTCCTCCTGATCTATCTTATTCCATAGTATCTGCCCACATCCATAAATAATACCCCTTTTTCTACTATGTTATATACTATTTCTTCCAAATCGTCAAGTCGCACGCCGCCTCTCACGGTCTGTTTCGATCCACTCATCCAGTGTAAGAGGTGTATAATCAGAAAACATACAGAAGCAGTTGATCATCTGGCAGGGTATATGCCGCAACTGTCCGGATCCCGGCCCTGTATAGACAGTCTGTTCAGCCTCTTTTATAAAATGATCGATCAACCTTTCGTCTCTTGTATCGTGGACATGGCCGTACAACATATATGTTTTGGGATTTCCCTCTTTGTCCCGGCGGTACTGGCCATTATAACAGCAAATAGGGTAATGGCTCAGCACCACTTTCCGTCCGTTGTCGTGAAGTTCCGCATAGGGACGGATCCACTCAAACCGGGATGGGTCAAATCTGCGATCGGACAGATAATTGTCGTGGTTTCCCACGATCAAATATAGTTTACCCTGAAGTCTGTCCAATATTTCACTGGTTTTTTCCCCCGTTCCATAGACACATCTCCCAGGATCACCACCTCATCCTGTGGCCTTACTTTTTCATTCCATCTGCGTATCATATATTCATGCATGGCATCACAGTCGGCAAATCCCCGGCAGTCCATCTTGGTCAGCAGTGCCTCATGGAAAAAATGCAGATCCGAAATATAATATCGCACGCTCTCACCTCCTGTAACAGACACAAAAATGCTCCAGGGCGACCATTGTCTCTCTGGAGCAGATTCGTTTATCTGTTTTACTGCCTTTATTTGATCTCGTAAATCCATCCTTCCGGTGCTTCCAGATGTCCCATCTGGATACCAGTCAATGTCTCATACAATTTCTTGGTAACAGGTCCCATCTCCTCCATGCCGGCTGGGAAACAGATTTCTTTGCCATGGTCATTGATCTTGCCTACCGGTGAGATAACAGCCGCTGTTCCACACAGACCGCACTCTGCAAAGTCTTTTACCTCTTCGAATGGTACCACTCTCTCCTCTGTCTCAAGACCCAGGATCTCTCTGGCTACATAAACAAGGGATCTTCTTGTGATAGATGGGAGAATACTGTCAGATTTTGGTGTTACAACTTTGCCATCCTTTGTTACAAAGATAAAGTTGGCTCCACCAGTCTCCTCTACATTGGTTCTGGTGGCTGCATCCAGGTACATATTCTCATCAAATCCCTGATTGTGGGCATCTACAATGGCATGAAGGCTCATGGCATAGTTCAGACCAGCTTTGATATGTCCTGTACCATGTGGTGCCGCACGGTCAAAATCACTGACACGGATCGTAATTGGTTTTGCGCCGCCCTTGAAGTATGGTCCTACCGGTGTACAGAAAATACGGAACTCATACTCATCGGATGGTTTAACACCGATTACAGGTCCTTTGGCAAACATATATGGACGTATGTACAAAGTAGCACCGGAGCCATATGGAGGCACATACTCTGCATTTGCCTTTACTACTTTTTCAATGGCCTCTACGAACTTGTCCTCTGGGAATACAGGCATCTCCAGACGACGACAGGAATCTGCCATTCTGGATGCATTCAGATCCGGACGGAACACGACAATTCTTCCATCCTCTGTTGTATATGCTTTCATTCCCTCAAAACAAGTCTGTGCATACTGCAATACACCGGCGCACTCGCTCATGGTAACAGTAGCGTCTGTAGTGAGTCTGCCCTCATCCCACTTGCCATCCTTGTAAGTAGCTACAAATCGCTGTGCTGTCTCACGATAACCAAAACCAAGGTTGGACCAGTCTATGTTTTTCTTTTCCATTTCGATTCCTTCTTTCTTGCGTTTCACTTTATGTGTTTTATCTTACAACTTGACAGGGTGGCTGTCAAGATTTCCTCTTTCCTAAACTATTATTTTTTATTATAATATACATAATTGATTGCTATGGGAGGTAATAATGAAAAATATATTATGTTTTGGAGATTCAAATACTTATGGACTGATCCCTTTTGGCGGCCGGCTGGATGAACACACCCGCTGGACCAGGGTGCTGTCCTCCCTGTTGGGAAAAGACTACTGGATCCACGAGGAAGGCCTGAACGGGCGCACCACCGGTTTGGATGACCCGGTATGGCCGGGGCGGAACGCACTGGATTACCTTGATCTGTGTCTGGAGACCCATGAGCCGCTGGACCTTACGATCCTTATGCTTGGGACCAATGATCTGAAAATATGTTTTTCCCCTTCTCCGGAAGCCATCGCCAGCCGCCTCCGGATCCTGGCGGAAAAAATACAGCAGGCATCCCATGCTCTTCTGATCGTAAGTCCTGTACCTCTGGGCGAAAAAATGTCCACCGGTCCCTGTGCCGCCGACTTTCCGCCGGAATCTGTAGCGGTATCCCACCAGTTATCTTCTGCCCTGCGGGAAACGGCCGATGCCTGCGGTGCCTGGTTTTTAGATGCAGGGGACTACGCCGAAGTGTCGGATATTGACAGTGTCCACATCACCCCTGACGGACACCGTTCCCTGGCTCACGCTGTTTATGAGAAATTACGATCCATGAATTTCTGATACACGGGGAAGCAGTACATACCTATTATCACGCAAGGAGGAATTCTGTGAGAGTTACCGGAATCATATGTGAATTCAATCCATTTCATGATGGCCACAAATATTTAATAGAACAAGCCAAAGAATTAACCGGATCCGACTATACCGTCTGTCTCATGAGCGGCGATTTTGTCCAGCGTGGTGAACCGGCGGCACTGGACAAATATACCCGCACAAAACAGGCATTGGAGGGAGGCGCCGACCTGGTTTTGGAACTGCCGGTGCGCTACGCCCTCTCCAGCGCCGGAGACTTTGCTTCGGGAGGTGTGTGCGCCCTGTCCGCCTTAGGATTCGTAACAGATCTCTGCTTTGGCAGTGAATGGGGCGAGATTCGTCTTTTTGAAAAAACTGCTCAGGTGCTGCACCAAGATCAGGATGCTCTGGCAGACGCCATCCGTAAAAAGCAGAAGACAGGTGTCTCCTTTGCCGCCGCCAGAGAACAGGTTTTATCCCAACAATATGACCTGTCTCCCTCCCTGTTATCCCAGCCCAATAACACTCTGGGTGTGGAATACTGCCTGGCAATCCTGAACCAGGACTCCCCTTTGCAGCCCCACACCATCAAACGGCAAGGGGCCGGCTACCACGAACAAACTCTGTCAGAGAATTTTCCATCTGCCACCGCTCTCCGGCAGAATATGGCAACAGAAAATATCCCTCATCTGACACTGGACGATTTTTCAGATATGATCGGTGCCAGCCTGCTAAAAAGCCGGGATCTGACCCGTTACAAAGACATTTCACCAGATCTTGCCGGTCGCATCCGCAGAGAACTTTCTACCTATCATCAGGCGTCTGATCTTGTGGCCCGGTGCCAGACCAGGATCTTTACCGAAAGCCGTGTCCGCCGGTGTCTGCTGCAATGCCTCTTAGACCTGACGCCGGAAATCAATGTTTCTATCCCTTATCTCCGGCTTTTAGGCATGAAAAAAAAAGCCAGCCACTTGTTAAAACAAGTCACTGACTGTCGTATCATCACTCGCCTCGCAGCCGATGAAAAACTCCTGACAGAGGATGTGCTGGCTCTTTTACGCCAGGATATCCTGGCTTCTGACCTTTACCGTATGATCTGGAATCGAAAATACGGCAGTATGGAGCGCAATGAATATCAGCACTCACCCCTGCTTCAAGTCTGAAATCCTTTTGGCCCAGAATGGCACTCCATCTTCTGAAATGCCGCAGATGCCGATGGTCTGACAATTTCTCTCTGCATCCCATACCGCTGTTACAAATGCTTCTTCGGTATGTGGACCATATGAAATAGTCAGTTTATATCCTTCGTACTTCCAGGTTCCCTGGATGGAACAGCACTCATAATAATCTCCATAGCATCCCCGGTCCAGCTTCATCGGAACTCCGGTCTGGATGCCCTGTGGCAGAGTCTTTGTCAGAGTAATCCTCTCATATTTACCAAGAACCTTCTCCAATGGAATATCCTGGACGATCTCTCCTGCATATGGCTCCGGTGCTACTACCGGCCAACCGCTTTCTGACCAGTACATCTTACGGATCTGCATCGTTGACGGCTCCAGCCAGTCTCCTATGTACTCTTTCTGGCGAATATGATTTACAAGATACCAGTTTCCATCCTTGTCGTGCAATACAGAGTTGTGTCCCGGCGCCATATAGCCTACGCCATGGCTCCACTGATAACCACAATACGCCATATAACCCACTTCGTTATATGGATCCTCCGTATCCGTCATTTCTCTTCCGTTGTAATCCACATAAGGACCGGTTACCTTTTTACTGCGGCCCACTCGAATCTGATAATCGGTTTTCAACGATCCATAAGAAACGAACAGATAATAATACTCCGTCTCCTCATTGTAAATAATATAAGGACCTTCCACCGCTCCGCTAAGCCATGCCGGACGACAGCAGATGCAGGTACCAATGCCATCCTCTGCAGCCAGTCCTGTCTGCTCATTCAGTTTCAGAATGTGGATTCCTCCCCAGAATGAACCATATACCATATACATTTCTCCGGTTTTCACATCCCGTATGATATTGGCATCAATTCCGTTTACCGGCATGGACTCATCGGTTTTCAGCACGCAGTCTTTGGGTTCAAAAGGTCCTTCCGGTTTATCTGAAACAGCCGTAAAAATGCAGGATTTCTGGGAGCCGAAAGAAGAATTGGAGCAGTACAGACGATATTCATCTCCTACCTTTACCATATCCGGTGCCCAGATGTGCTTTGTACCAACCCATTCCTGGGACTCTGCCGGTGGCTCCGGCACTACTTTGCCCAGATTTTTCCAGTGGATCAGATCCGGAGACTTCATAGCAATGGCATCGGTTCCATAGATATAGTAGTCTCCCGTTACATCATCCTGGTAAATCGCCGGATCATGGGTCAGCCACAGTCCCATTTCATCGGAACAGCGGTCTGGCATATGTTCAAAAATATTTCTCGGTGGCTGTTTTGGCGGCTCTGCCGGGTAAAAAACATCTTTACTCATATTTCACCTCTCTTTTCTGTTTAAAAATGGCTTGACAGACAATCCCTGTCAAGCCACAATGCTTTTCTTATGGAAATTATAAATCTTAGCGGTAGAATACTTCGCCCAGCATCAAGTCACGCTTGAAGTCGCGGATATTTGTATTCTTGTCAATGTATACAGCTTCAATGCCCATTGCATTTGCCCATTCACCCATCTGATCTGCTGTCAGGTCATATGTGAATGCTGTATGATGTGCACCACCTGCAAGGATCCATGCCTCAGCACCTGTGTAAAGGTCTGGCTGTGGAGTCCAGAAGTTAGTAGCTACAGGAAGTTTTGGCATTGGTTTCTCGTTCTTCTTGCACTCAACATCGTTGATGATAAGACGGAAACGGTTTCCAAGGTCGATCAGAGAACATGCAATTCCGGCACCTTCTTTGGATGTAAATACCAGACGAGCTGGATCTTCGCGATCACCCATGGAAAGTGGCTGGCATTTAATGCTGATCGGGCCATCTGCGATAGATGGACAGATCTCAAGCATATGAGCCTGAAGGATTCCTTCTTTGCCTTTTACCATATTGTATGTGTAATCCTCTAACATGGATGTACCTTTGGCATCTTTCTTGCCTGCTGTCATGATCTTCATAAGACGAACCATAGCAGCTACTTTCCAGTCACCCTCTGCACCGAAACCATATCCTTTTTCTTCCAGTCTCTGGATAGCCAGTCCCGGAAGCTGTTTCAGGGAACCAAGATCACCAAAGTGAGTAACGATTGCCTGATAGTTCTTCTCATTCAAAAATCTCTCAAAACCAAGCTCGATCTGAGCCTGTACAGCTACATGTTTCTTGAACTCTTCCGGGTCTCTTCCCTCAAGAAGAATGTCATATTTGTCATAATACTCATCTACCAAAGCGTTGGTATCAGAAGCGGATACAGAAGCTACACAGTCTGCGATCTCGTTTACAGGGTAAGCATCTACTTCCCATCCAAATTTGATCTGAGCTTCTACTTTATCACCTTCTGTAACAGCAACATTACGCATGTTATCTGCCACACGCATTACACGAATGTGGCTGCTCTCCATAATACCGATAGCAGTACGCATCCAGTCGCCAATCTTCTCCTGAATAACAGGATCAGTCCAGTGACCAACAACAACTTTACGCTCAATTCTCATACGGCTTACAATATGACCATACTCACGGTCACCATGTGCTGCCTGGTTCTCGTTCATGAAGTCCATATCGATGGTGTCGTAAGGAATTTCTTCATTGAACTGTGTATGAAGATGAAGCAGTGGCTTTCTGTACTCCTGCAGACCAAGAATCCAGGATTTAGCTGGGGAGAATGTATGCATCCAAGTAATAACACCGGCACAATTCTCATCTGCATTTGCCTCATTGAAAGTCTTACGGATCAATTCGTTAGTGATCAGGGTTGGTTTCCAAACTACTTCGTAAGGAAGCTTGCCAGATTTGTTCAAAGCGTCCACAATCTGTTTGGAATGCTCTGCTACATGAGCGAGACACTCATCTCCATAAAGATCCTGAGATCCTGTACAAAACCAAAACTTATAGTCTTTTGATAATAACATGTCGTCCTCCTTTTACTGTATGGGAAAACCCCCACACATTCTATAAATGAATTTGCTTTCATTATACAACGCATAGGGGTTTCTTTACAAGATAAAATTTAAAATTTTATATCAAATTGCGAATACTTTTATAGAGTACCGCACCATTTTCTCCCACGGAGATAGAAACCTTTCCATCCTTCACAGTCAAAACCCGGGCTTCCAAGGAAAATCCCTGCTGGTCCGTGGCCATCATAGAAGCAATTTTTTCGCCATCCTTCAGTCCCAGACGCCATACATCCACTTGGATCTCTCTTTGGGTTCCTCCCGTCTGTACGGCAATGACTGCCTTTTCTTCTCCCTGGAACCGGCCGTACACGATCAGGCCGTTTTCACCGTGTAGATACAGCATACTTCCTGTCTTAAATACCTGATAGTCTCTGTGGATACGGATCATTTCTTTATGGAATCGGATCAGTTCATTGTCCTCTCTGCCCCATGGATAACTGCGGCGGTTATCCGGATCCGTCCATCCACACACACCCGCTTCATCACCGTAATACAGGGTAGGTGCTCCGACCCATGTCATCTGCATCACAACCGCCTGTCTCATCACAGCCGTATTTACACCCATATCCGCCGCCCTCGGTCCGGCAAATGCAGTCCGTCCTAATTTTTTGTTGGTACGGGTTAAAAATCTCGAATGGTCGTGGTTGGAAAGTTCATTCATGGCCACCTGTGCCGAAGGCATTGTAAAACGGGCACCATAATCGGTCATAGCACCAAAAAAAGCAGAAGAATCACCGATCATGTCCAGTGCTGCCATATCACTGTGTTTTTCCATTCCTGTTAAAAACCAGCTGACAGGTTCCATAAAAGCATCATAATTCATAACTGTATCCCACTGGCTTCCATCCAGCCATGGGGAAGGATCTCCATAATGCTCTGCCAGGATGATCGCCTCCGGATTCGCTTTCTTCACGCTCTCACGGAATTTTCTCCAGAATCCATGGTTATAATCCTCTGAATGTCCCAGATCTGCTGCCACATCCAGACGCCATCCGTCCACATTGTATGGTTCCGATACCCATTTTTTTGCAATGCGCATAACATAAGACGCCAGTTTCTCCGATTCCTCGTAATTTAACTTCGGCAAAGTATCGTTACCCCACCAGGAATCATAGTGTGTATTGTCCGGCCAGCTTCCATCGGGATAAAAATAGAAAAAATCATGATACGGACTGTCTTCCGTCAAAAAAGCCCCTTTTTCATAACTTGCATCCCGGTCATATATTTTTTCCCGGTCCAGCCATTTATTAAAAGAACCACAGTGGTTGAACACACCGTCCAGGATCACTTTCATGCCCCTGCGGTGAATTTCTTCGACCAGCTGAACAAAAAAAGTGTTGCTGGACTCCAGGTTTGCTTTGTCGGTTACTCGTTTGATGTATTTAGAAGCATGGGCATTGATCGTATCCCCGTCCTTCAGAGTCTCGCCACCGTCGCTTACGATCTTTCCATAGTGCGGATCAATGTAATCATAATCCTGGATATCGTATTTATGGTTGGACGGTGAGACAAAGATCGGATTGAAATAAATAACATCCACGCCAAGATCCTGCAGATAATCCAGCTTGTTCATCACGCCTTGAAGGTCACCGCCGTAAAATTCACGCACGCCCATAAAGGATGGGTTCTTCCGCCAGTCAGTCACCTTCCGGGAGTAGTCGCCGATGTAATAGTACTCGCAGTCTTCGACGGTATTGTTCGTGTCCCCGCTTGAAAAACGATCCACAAAGATCTGGTACATAACAGCACCTTTTGCCCATTCCGGCGTGTGGAAACCCGGTGCGATTGTAAAATCATAGACATCGAGGCGATCCCTGGATACACCGATCTTGTTGTAGAAACATCGGATCTTGCCAGCATGTATCTCAAAAAAATAGTGGACGGATTCTTCCTGCATGACCAAACGGATTTTGAAATAATCAAAATCTCCTTCTGATTTTTCGTATTCCATAGCAAGATGCCTGTCATTGCTTACCAGATATACTTTATCAACATTATCTTTCCAGGTTCGGAAACGTATCGTAACAATGTCGCCCGGATCAGGTTCCATCGGTGTTACATAATTTGCCGTCTCATCGCTGAAAAGTGCATTCGGTTTAAACACAGGACGCATCTGCAGCACATACTGACGAAGCTTATCCTGATATTCTATATTTGCTAAGTTCATATTTTCCTCCTAAGAAGACTAGGAGCGTCTTCACACACCCGGATCACGTTCTTACGGCTCTTTTGCGGTCATTTTAAAGAAAACGCCTGCAAGACGTTCATAACCTGCATTCAAACTGTAGAATTATTACTATCTTACACCATATTTTTCAAATTCACAACGAAATAATCCAGAAAAGGGAAAAAGACAGTTCATATGAACTGTCTTTCTTTGGAGAAGGTATTTCTTCTTATGGGGTGTAGCAAAAACTATATAATGTATTGGGGGTTTTACGAGTAATAATATACCACAGGTACAAATTTAAGTGTGCATAATCTTCACAAATTTCATCTGATTTTTTTATGCATTTTCACCAAAAAGGCTTTCAAATTCTTCCCTGCCAATTTTTTCTTTCTCGATCAGAAGCTGTGCACAGCGATGTAAAACATCCATATGCTCCTGAAGAAGTTCTTTTGCTTTTGCATAAGACTCATCAATGATGTTTTTTACTTCACCGTCGATCAGTGCAGCTGTCTGGTCTGCGTAACCCTTTGTATGTGCCAGGTCGCGTCCGATAAAGACTTCATCGTCATCGCTTCCATAATGGATCAGACCGACTTTGTCCGACATACCGTACTGTGTGACCATGGCTCTTGCCATCTGCGTTGCCTGTTTAATATCCTGGGATGCTCCGGTCGTCACATCGCCAAAGATCAGTTCTTCTGCAACGCGTCCGCCAAAGTCCACGATGATATTCTGCAGCATTTTCTTTTTGCTGTTGAACATCTCATCTTCACCCGGAAGCGGCATCGTATAACCGGCTGCCCCCATTCCGGTCGGGATCACGGAGATCGTATGGACCGGTCCCATATCCGGCAGCACATGGAACAGGATCGCATGACCTGCCTCGTGGTAAGCGGTGATCTTCTTTTCTTTCTCGCTGATGATCCGACTCTTTTTCTCCTCGCCGATGCCGACTTTGATGAAGGCACGGCGGATATCTTCCTGCATGATATAGGCACGTTTTGCCTTTGCCGCATAAATGGATCACCTGAAAATCTTTTAATAATTAGAGCAGATGCTTTTAGTTACAATCAATTTTCTGGTGAATTAAAATTACCACAATTCTTATCTGTACTCGGAGAAGGAGCCTTTGCGTATAATCAACGCCTGACAGGTATTGTTGAATTACCTGATGAAATCGTGTCGATTGCGCCATCCGTTTTTACTGGTTGCTCAAATCTGCAAGGCGTGGTTATCCCCAAAGACGTCGAAGCAATTCGTGAGGGGGCTTTCCAAGACTGTTTCCAGCTCAATTCGATTACCTGTAAGGCGCAAACTCCTCCGCAACTGTCGGCTACAGCATTTGCAGGCGTAGCAAAGGATAACTTCACCGTCGAGGTCCCCGAAGAATCGGTAGCCGATTATTCGACCGCCCCTGAATGGAAAGAGTTCAGGCGTTTCGCCGCTCACCGCGATTTCTCGATCTCGCGTAATCTGTTCCGTGCCCTGAATGCCTCGCTTTCGAAAACGCTCGTCATGCGTGCTCCCAGCGGCGAGGCATGGAGTGTGGAATCCAAGCCCGACTGGGTAACCGTCGAGCCGATGAACGGCGTGGGGAAGGTCGAGGTGACGGTAACGGTTGCCGAACAGCCCAAAGGTGCAGGCAGTCGCACGGGCGAGGTGGTGTTCCTGTTGGATGGCAAAGACTACCGTTCGCGCACGACGGTCGAGCAGTACGATTACCAATACGGCGATGGTGATGTGCTGACCGTACAAAGCGCTGCACAAGGTGCGGGTGTCGATCTGGTCTTTATGGGCGACTGTTTCGACGCCAAGGATATTGCGGAGGGCAAATACCTCGATGCCATGAACGAAGCGATCGGTTATTTCTTCGCCGTGGAACCCTATAAAACCTACCGCGATTATTTCAATGTCTATACCGTTTTCGGACTATCCCCCGATAGCGGCATAGGAGACGTAAATACGATTCGTGAAGCAAAATTCGGCTCGGCATACGCATTGGGAGGCATCACGCCTGACGAATCGGTCTGCTTCGAATATGCCTGCAAAGCTCCGACCGTGACACAAGACAAGATCGGACGGACGCTTGTCACCCTTATCGAGAATACCGAGGATTATGGCGGCATTACCTATATGTGGGGCGACGGTTCCGCCATTGCCTGCTGTCCGATGAGCAGAGATGTCTATCCTTACGATTTCCGCGGATTGGTGCAGCACGAGGCTGGCGGACATGGATTCGGCAAACTGGGCGACGAATACATTTATCACAACGCTTTTATCCAAACCTGTCCATGTCTCTGCTGCCCACATGTAGACGAGTTTAATGCCAACAAGTCACGCGGCTGGTTCGAGAACCTTTCATTGACGGGCAATATGTACGATGTGCCGTGGTCGCACTTTATATTCGATCCGCAATATTCGAATCTGGTAGATATTTACGAGGGCGGTTATATGCACATGCGCGGCGTATTCCGTTCCGAGCCGAACAGTTGCATGAACAACAATGTACCCTATTTCTCGGCTATTTCGCGCGAGACTATTGTTAAATACATTAAATCGTATGCGGGCGAAAGCTATTCGTTCGAGGAGTTCAAAGCCCGTGACGTACTCGATGCGTCGACGGCTGGTCTCGAAACCCGTTCGATGTCTTCGGCATTGGAATTTGCGGCCTCGAACAAGCAACAGAATCCCGTCTATATGGGTGATAAACCGAAATTTAACAACAAATAATGACAGCGATGAAACGATACGGCATATTACTGGTTGCGGTGCTGTTGTGTATGGCCTGCGACAAGGAAAGCGCGACAACGCTTCCCGACGACGGAGCGATGCGTTTCGAAATGAAGCATCCCGCAACACGCGCCACGGCAACTGCATTCGAGCAGGGCGACCGCATTGGACTTTACATTACAGAGTACAACGGCGATATAGCAACACCCCTCCAAATTTCGGGTAACTGGGCCAACAATGTTGCTGCTTCGCTCGATAGTGAAGTTTGGACGACAGCCAAGAAAATCTTTTGGAGCGACAGCAAAATGGATGTCTACGGCTACTATCCCTATATGACGCCCGTGTCCATCGACGAACAGCCTTTTGCGGTAGCACTCGACCAGTCGACGGAGCGCAACGGCGACCAGTTGGGCGGTTATGAGGCATCGGACTTTCTGTGGGCCAAATCCGAAGGTGTCGCGCAAGCCGAAGGGACGGTAGCCTTGCAGTTTGCGCACCGTTGCAGCAAACTGGTGGTAAAATTGGTGAAAGGGGCGTCGTATGAAGGTGATCTGCCCGATAATGCGACAGTCTACATCCATAGCGTTGTTCCGACAGCGACGATTGATTTTACAACGGGAGTTGTTGTGAAGGACCTGTTCGGAGAAATGGCGACGATCAAAACGCGCAAGGTAGACAACGCCACCTACGAAGCCATCATCGTCCCGCAGCGATTGGACTCTCGGCGGCCTTTTATCGAAGTCGTGGTGAACGGTGTCTCCTATCTACTGGAGGATACATTCAATTTCAAAGCGGGAAAACAACACACGCTTTCGCTTACAATCAATTCCAATCCCGATCAGGTCGAAATCGAAATCGGGGGTGAAATCGAAGGCGGCTGGAACTAAAAATTTGCGATAAGCAAAGGACAGACTTGTGCAAAAGGGTTAATCTTTAGACCCTCTGCACAAGTTTGTCCTTTCTTTTTTACTTGCACAAGTCATAGATTTTTCGTATATTTATATCATAATCAGAGATTTATTTAACAATACAAATTTTAGCTAAAATGAACAAAATGCCAAAAACAAAATGACAGCAGGGCGGTGATGAACAACGCATGATGATTTGAAAAGTCGTTGTCTATGATAGCTTTTACGGGATGTGCTTAGCCGTATCACGCAATCCCAATGAATTTACACCCAGCGATTTTATGTACATAATGCCTGACGATACGGACAAAAATGCACCCGTAACCCTAACCTTTCAGAAACGGGGACATATAACGGCACAGATAAAATGCGCATTGACAGATTCCAACGCAGAAATATTGCTCCTAATGCCTAATATCCTTGAATGAAGAAATGACCAAGTAAACCTATTCGAATTACATATAAAAAACGATACGGTTATTGTCAACTACACGACAACAGAGGGCGGGCAAAGAGATTTCAAATTCCCGTTAGCTGGGTTTAAGGAGAAATATTTAGAGCAGTTTATATAACAAGATATATCCTCGGCCATGCGGTCGGGGATTTTTTCTTTATAGAAATCAAAGCTACTGCAAACTGATAA
>ERZ780168.319-NODE-319-length-59731-cov-4.895838_pt1 | contig 59731 bp, 56 predicted proteins | sample MGYA00510981_ERZ780168 | MGnify/ENA primary metagenome ERZ780168 (study PRJEB29588, sample SAMEA2158769) | human gut metagenome | biome: human gut; feature: human-associated habitat; material: faeces | place: Denmark | collected 2008/2010 ...
TTAGTCGCGCAAAAAGCCGGTAACCGGATCGGAAGCAGATGCCCCACGCGTCAATACCCTTCCAATTCCCGCCAGATATGCTTTTCTTCCGGCCTCGATCGCTGCCTTGAACGCAGATGCCATCATTGGCAGATCTCCTGCGGTTGCAAGTGCTGTATTTGCCATGATCGCCGCTGCACCCATTTCCATTGCTTCACAGGCCTCCGATGGTTTGCCAATTCCCGCATCTACAATAATAGGCAGATCAATTTCGTCAATCAGGATCTGAATAAAATCTTTGGAACACAGTCCTTTATTGGATCCGATAGGTGCTGCCAGCGGCATAATAGATGCCGCACCTGCATTTTGAAGATCTCTTGCCACATTCAGATCCGGGTACATATACGGCATAACAACAAATCCCTCTTTTGCAAGGATTTCAGTAGCTTTAATGGTCTCATAATTATCCGGCAAAAGGTATTTAGTATCCCGCATGATCTCAATCTTTACAAAGTCACCACAACCTACTTCCCTTGAAAGTCTGGCAATTCTTACAGCTTCCTCCGCATTTCTGGCTCCGGATGTATTTGGAAGAAGTGTCACGCCCTCTGGTATATAATCTAAAATATTGGCACGGCCATCTTGATTGGCACGGCGCAGAGCCAATGTGATAATTTCTGCCTTTGCCTGCTCCACAGACGCCTTAATAAGATCCAGTGAATATTTTCCTGAACCAAGAATAAAACGGGAATGGAATGTATGTCCTCCAATTACTAATGCATCATCTTTCATTTGTTTGTCCTCCAATCTTTTTTATGCTGATGTTTTCCATCAGCCTCCACCTACAAAACTAACAACTTCAATGGAATCACCACTGTGTAATATGGTCTCATTGTATTGTTTTTTACTGATAATCTCGCCGTTGATCTCTGTTGCGATCCGGCTGATATTAAACCCTTCCTGTTCTATCATATAAGCCAGGGATTTTTCATCGTATCCCTCTTTCATTTCACCATTAATACAGATCATGTCAAGAACTCCTTTCCTCTGATTCTGAAAAAGGGTAACTCAAGAAAGTCCACACCCGAGGTGGTGTGCCCCTTCTTGAGCTACCCTCAATCTATTCTAAACGATACCACATTTAAGTGTTGGTGTCAAGTTTCTTTTCATAGCTCCTACCAGGAACCGCCACTGCCACCGCCGGAACCGCCGCCGGAAAAGCCGCCGCCACTGCTGGAACTTGGCTGTGAAGTCATGGCTGTGCTGGCAGACTCCATGGTAGAATGCATAAAGTGACTGAACATGTAATAATCAAATACTGTATTATTGTATCCTGAATACCAGTCCGGTGCCTCAATGGCAATGGAATCAAACTTCTTGATCCACTTGTCTGAAATATCCAGTACATATGTATACGGAAGAATTTCATAAAAGTACTCCGGATCATCCTGTACCATAGCCTCCAGACGATCTTTTTCCACGGTCTCCAGGAAATTCTTAAATCCGAGGATCCGTCCAAGAATCTGGGTTCCGTACTCCGTTCTTTTGGACAGATAACAGGAGAAAAATGTCATTATTCCGGCACATACAACCGCTGTCCAGAAAGCAATGACATACCATCGGTCGCCGCTGGTCTCAAACGTCTCCTGTAAAAATAACAGATACGCCAAGAAATCAGCAAACAAGGTACCGATCGGGATCAGAACACACCGCAATACAAAAGCTTTTCCCGGGCGGAACGCAAAATAAAATAAGAAAATATTGGCAACCGCAATACCCGCTGCCGCGAAAAGACCTGCCAGGAAATTCATTTCATAATCTCCTACCGGTTTGGTAATGAGTGCCAGGAATGATAAAATAACCACTACCCAGTTGATCCAGCCCTTATTAATGGAGTTTTCGTGGAATAATACCTTACGGTTTTCAAAGTGGTTTTTCCGTCCCATAATGGAATCAATGGTCTTATAAAAAGAATCTTCCAATCCTTTTCTTGTAACAGAGCTGCCATCTTTGAACAGATCTCTTAAAAACTCTGCCTCATCCTCATTCAGGCCATCATAGTCTTTGTTTTTCTTCAGGATAAAACTGTTTTCTGTCTGTTTGATCGTCAGATATCCTTTCTGCGCCAGGTATACAACTAAAGAAACAACATCCGATTTATCTACCTCTCCCTTATAGGCAAAGGCAACATCCAGACTGTTCATGCCATCCGGTGCATGAAATTCTACCGTCTCCACTACCGGATCGTCTCTTCCATAAATCCACCACAGAGCAAATAACAGCACCGCACCGAGAACAGCTAAGATCATACAAAGATTCGGCCAGATATGAGACGCCTTCTGTACATTAAAGTAACCATCCGGCAGTTCCAATCGCACTGTAACATACTCATTATTTCCCAGTGTAATATCCGAATCCAGTTCACCCATGATCGTATTTCCATCAATAGCGTAACTTAAGCCATCATAATTTGTACTTCCTGCCGGGCCATAGCACATACCCAGTTTTTGTTCGTCAAATTTGTCAGGCATTTCAATCCGGAAAGAAATATTGGAAATCGTCAGACTATCATCCCAGTCTCCACCGATCACATTCATGTAAAGTTCATCTTTTCCTTCCATAATGTCATTGCTGAGACAATAGTCATAAGAAATCTGATACTCATGCTTTCCTTCGATAGTTTCATCTTCATCGCCGATCTTAATCTGACAGGCGTCATTTTCTCTGGATGATTCAAAGTTGTCTGAACCACAGGAAATATTACGGACTGTAGCCGTTCTTACACCTTCTGATCCATCCTCTCTTTTAATACGGTTTACAAGCGGGATATTTCTGTAAATTCCATGGCGTTCTTCCTTGAAATTTACCTCAATCGTCTCTGTGATCTTATAAACATTATCTTTTGTAACCTTCATGTCTACATGATATTTGGTAATATCAAAAGCAGATGCTGCCCGGGCTTTCACGCTGCCAGCCATAACTAAGACAGCCATTGCCATCATGACAATGCCAAGAAGCCATACTCTGCCACCTTGCCTGTATCTTTCTTTCATATTTCCCCCTGTTTTTAAAACTTCACCTGTACATTTTCTCTCTGTGCTGTGTCCTCAACCTCAAACATCGGTCTTGTTTCAAAATGGAACATACCTGCTATAATGTTGCGAGGAAAAGTCTGTACACTCATATTGTACTTCTTTACCGCCCCATTATAATAACGACGGGCATTGGAAATATCATCTTCCAGTTTCTGAAGCTGTGAGCTTAACTCCATGAAGTTCTGATTTGCTTTCAGATCCGGATAAGATTCAGAAAGTGCAAAAATCTGAGGAAGCACTTTGGAAAGCTGGGTTCCATTCTCAATCTTTTCAGCCTGGGACATGCTTCCATAGTTTACATTTCTCATCTTCACAACAGCTTCTAAAGTAGATGATTCATGTTTTGCATATCCTTTGACTGTCTCTACCAGATTTGGTATCAGATCAAATCTCTTTTTAAGATATACATCCATGGTTGAAAAGGCTTCATCTACTGTGATCCTTCCCTTTACCAATGTGTTGTACCCGCCAACACAGGCAAGTAACAAAATAACAACGACTGCAATTACAATAATTCCTGCGATCATATAAAGCCTCCTTTTTTACAATATTACAGTTTCATTATGACATCCCGAATCTCATTTTCGGCTGTCTCTCTGGCATATACATCTTTGCCAAATGTGCGGATCTTTCCAATGCCATCCATAAATACCATGCGAAGCTTGCCATTGCGTACCTTTTTATCGGTATAAAGTTTACGGACAAGTGCTTCTTTATCAATGTATTCCGGTATGGACACCGGTAGTCCTGCTTTCTCCAAAAGTTTGCAGATACGGTCTTTCTGGCCGGCTGAAAGAAAACCTAACTTCATACCAAGCTCAGCCTGAGCCACCAGTCCGATGGATACAGCCTGTCCGTGAAGCAGTCTGTAGTCACTGACGGTCTCAATAGCTCTTCCTACCGTATGACCAAGATTCAGAATCTCTCTGAGATTCTGTTCTTTTTCATCCTTCATTACTACCTGATACTTGATCTGGCAGTTCATTTCTGAGATATACTCACAGACATCCTCATCTACATTCAGAATCTCATCTACATGTTTCTCCAGATAAGCAAAAAACTTCTCATCTGCCAGACATGCATGCTTGATCGTCTCTGCCATGCCATTGATCATCTGTTCTCTCGGCAGTGTCTTCCATGTAGTAATATCTACATAAACTTTCAATGGCTGATAGATCAATCCAATAAGATTCGTTGCAAGATCTGTGTCTACCGCTGTTTTCCCGCCTATGGAAGCATCCGCTGCTGCCAGATGAGTAGTGGCAAAATTGATAAATGGAATACCACGGCCGTAAGTACCTGCCAGAAATCCTGCCAGATCCGTTACTACGCCGCCGCCAACCGCAATGACACAGCAGTCTCTGCGGTATCCTTTAGCTAACATAGCATCTTCCAGCTCTTCTTTTGTTTTGCGGACTTTGCTCTTCTCCCCTGCCGGAAATACAAAAATATCACTTTTAAATCCGGACCGGTGCAATTCTACCAAAATCGGTGTGGCATAAAGCCTCTCTACCGTAGAATCTGTAATTACTGCAAATTTTTTTATATTGCCTGTCAGTCCCTTTTTAATATCATTTATGAGCTGCGGGATCAGATTTCGTCCAATCTCTACATCATATGAATCATCTACTACTTTTTTTAGTTCTACTCGAAAATTCTTCAATGTTTCCCTCCTGGTATTTTTTGCCTGTGTATGTTTCAAAGTATACATCAAAGGAGACTTTTTCGCAACTATTAATCCTGCCAGTTTCTTGACAATTACCCCTATAAATGATACTATTTTTTAGAAATGCAAACTTTCATAATATAAGGAGAAAATTATGTGTGGAATTACAGGTTATATTGGAATAAAAGATGCAAAAAAAGTGCTGATCTCCGGGCTTCAGGCATTGGAATACCGCGGTTATGATAGCGCAGGCATCGCCTATTTTGAAGAAGATAAAAATGAAATCAAAACCATCAAAACAGTAGGAAAAGTATCCTGTCTCAAAGAGAAAGTAGATGAACTGGCAGAAAAAGATGAATCCCACTGTGGTATCGGACATACACGCTGGGCTACCCACGGTGGTGTGTCTGATACAAATTCTCACCCTCATACAGCCGGCAAAGTTACGCTGGTCCACAATGGTATCATTGAAAATTATAAAGAACTTCAGGATGAAATGGAGAAAAAAGGTCTTACACCTGTCTCTCAGACAGATACAGAGATTGCTGCCATGGTCATCAATGACTGTTATCACGGAGATCCGGAAGAAGCCATCCGCAACGGCTGTAACCGTCTTCATGGAGCCTATGGTTTCTGTATCATGTTTTCCGATATCCCTGATACGATCTTTGCTATCCGCAACGGCAGTCCTTTAGTTGCTGCCCATACAGATAAAGGATCTTTTATTGCTTCTGATATGGTAGCACTGGTAAGTTACACCAAGCATTACTTTGTCCTGGAAGAAGGACACATTGCCAAAATGACCAAAGATGAAATTCTTGTAAAAGATGAAAATGGTGAAGTATACAGCCCGACGATCCATCATATCAGCTGGGATATGGCTGCTGCAAAAAAAGGTGGCTACGAGTATTTCATGATGAAAGAGATCCATGAACAGCCGGAGGCTTTGTTAAATACTATCCGCCCAAGAATTGTAAACAATCTTCCTGATTTTACGGCAGATGGCGTAAAGGATGATATTTTTGAAGGAATAAACCGTATTATTATTACTGCCTGTGGAACTGCCATGCACGCAGGACTTATGGGACAGAATATGATTGAAAGACTCTGTCGTATTCCGGTTACCGTTACCATTGCATCCGAGTTCCGTTATCAGGATCCGATCGTGGATGAACATACTTTACTGATCGCCGTATCACAGTCCGGCGAAACTGCAGATACCAAGGAGGCACTTCTCCTTGCCAAGAGCCGCGGTGCCAAGACATTGTCTGTTGTCAATGTAAAAGGCTCTTCCATTGCCAGAGCCAGTGACTATGTACTGTACACCCATGCAGGCCCTGAAATTGCTGTTGCCAGTACAAAAGCTTACAGCGTCCAGGTTGCTGTTATGTACCTGATCGCATTCCGTCTGGCTTTGTTTACCGGCAAGATCTCAGAAGCAGAAGCATCTGATTATATGGACAAAATGATGGAAACTATTGATAAAGTAGACGAAGCCCTTGGATACGATACCCAGGTAGAAGGAATAGCCAAACGCATTGCATCCAGTGACGATATTTTCTTCATTGGACGAGGACTGGATTATGCCTTATCCTGTGAGGGATCCCTGAAATTAAAAGAAATCAGTTACATTCACTCCGAGGCCTATGCAGCCGGCGAATTAAAACATGGAACCATCTCTTTGATCACCGATAATGTACCGGTGATTGCAGTAGCCACCCAGCCGGATGTCTTCCCTAAGATGATTTCCAATGCTGTGGAAGTTCGCTCCCGTGGTGCTAAAGTAATCCTGCTGACCGAACCGGATGTTTCTGTGGATGCCGCATTGTGTGACCACCAGATCGTGCTGCCGGAGACAGATCCTTTATTTACACCATTTGTCAGTGCAGTTATCCTGCAGTACCTTGCTTACTATGTAGCAGTGGAAAAAGGACTGAATGTAGACCAGCCTAGAAACCTGGCAAAAAGTGTTACTGTAGAGTAAACAACTCTATATATATAACCATAAAAAGAAGTTTCTTCCATTTGAGACAGGAATTATATTTCCCCTGTTTCAAATAGTCGAAACTTCTTTTTAATTATTCTATTTCATCTGGGCCAAAATCCATTTTCCGGTTTTAGAAAGATCTGACTTTTTGAAGTTTCCTGTCTTACTACAGGAGGCCTTGATCAACGAAGCACTCTCCTGCTTATTGCATAAACTCCAGGCTATAAAACCTATCTTGTATTTTTTCAACAGTTTTATCCATTTTTTTCCGCTGGATTTATCGATGGCACCGTTTCCCGATGCATCACAGATACTAAACTCCGTAACCAGAATCGGCAGTCCTGCTTTATAAGCAGTCTTTAGTTTTTGCCGCAGATCATCCTTGTGTGTTGCTGCATAAAAATGCAGGGAGTACGCAATGTTTTTTCCTTTTAACGGACTTTTAGCGGTCTGATCTACATCCTGGCTCCAGGTGGAACTGCCTGCAATGATAATGTTCTTCTTATCATACTTTCGTATTTTCTTTATGATGCGTCTGGCATAAGGTTTTATATCTTTGGCCCAGGTCACATTTCCATTTGGTTCATTACAGATTTCATACAAAATATTCTTCTGTTTTCCATATTTTCTGGAAAAATAGGTAAAGAACTTTCCGGCATTTTTCTCATAGATTTTAGGATTACCGTCGCTTAAAATATGCCAGTCTAATACAACATACATTCCCAGGCCGGTAGCTGCCTGGATCCCCTCTTCTACTTTTTTATATAATCCGGCATCATAACCGGCTGCCGGGTCGCTGTAAAAGGCCAGTCGAATGGTATTGGCCCCCATCCGCTTCATACTGGCAAAAGAACTTTTGTTTACATACTGGGGAAACCAGGCAATACCGTGAGTACTTACTCCTTTTAATTGCACTTTTTTCCCTTTGTCACTTACAATCTGTGTTCCCTTTACCTGCAGCCGCCCCCACTTTGCCACAGGCGAAGCAGCACTGGCGGTATGTACCGTGAAACAAGGGCACAATAACAGTAAAAGAAATAAAAAACCTATATATCTTTTCTTCATTTTGTTCTCCTTAATCTGTCACAGGCATCCAAAAAAGCACTTTGATTCATGTAAATAAAGAACATTTTTGAATATGCATAATTTTTCACTGCCTCACAATCTTCTTCATCCAGAATGGCATTTCGATAGGGATCAATGTATATTTTTTTTAACGACAGATCCTTCACACCAAAAATGTCATTACAAAAGGACAGAATGACCTGGGCATCTTTCTCCTTCACCGGTTTGCAGCACGGACAGTACTCCTCCAGAAAATTCTTAAGATATCTTTCATCTTCCTCATGTCCATCTGACTGGATAAAATAACTTTTTTTGTTTTGCATATACTGGATCAATTTGTCATCATTGGCGTCGTTAGGCAGGATCCTGTTTTCCCCTGCTTTTCCTCTGATTCCTCCCACAGCATCATAATATGCTGCCGTAATAGAGCGCATATTGTTATGTTCACAGCGATACATACTCTCATATATAGCATGGAAAAAATCGCCTAATGCCTGAACACTCATTGTTTCCAGTTTATCTTCCGGCGTGTACTTCATAAAAAAGTTAGCCCGGTTGCGCCACATATAATAATTTAAAAAAGTAGTTGGCTTTTTCACATTGGCTCCCATCTGATGAAGAGCTGCCGCTCTGGCCAGGGTGACAGTCCGGTAACCGGCAAGGTGCATCCGATGTCCCCATTCCATATCGTCCCAGTAAATAAAATTATCTTCCGGCATAATACCAACATCGGTGGTGCGAATCGCATCGCCACGGATCATAACAGCACAGGTAGCTACAGTATCACATTCTACTACTTCCGGAAGAGATCCGTCTTCCAGCCGGTCTGCATATAATGTGTGTGCCTGACAGTGTTCAAAATCGATCATCAATCCGCACTGCTGTATGTAGTCCGGAAATTGTCTGTGATACACTCTGGCTCCTGCCATCCCTACATCCGGATTTTTTTCCATATATTCATATAACTCATTGATTGCATTTTCATCTACGGATGCGTCATCATCCAGACACATAAAATAAGAATATCCTTTATCCCGAACAACTCTTAGTCCTGTGTTAAATCCCCCGGATCCTCCCAGATTTTCTTTGTTTTCCAGTATGGTTACCTGTTCCCCATAGTTCTTTCTCACGGCCTCTGCACTGCCGTCCGTAGACGCATTGTCTACCATATAAACATCAAAATTATGTACTTTACTCTCCAGCACACTTTGAATGCACTGAAGTACGAATTCTTTTTTATTGTAGTTACAGATCACTACGCCAATGGGATTCATATAATCTCCCCTTCCATAAAAAAATACGCCGGCATCATGAAAGGAAACCACAATGCCGACGCGGATTTATCTTTGATTATTTTGCTGCTAATTCATTTTTCAGCATTTCTGTCAATGGTGGAAGAACTTTATTCAAGTCACCAACGATACCGTAATCTGCTACATCAAAGATAGGAGCATCCTCATCTTTGTTAATAGCAACGATAATGTCAGATTCTTCCATACCAGCTACATGCTGAATGGCACCGGAAATACCGATTGCAAAATATACATTAGGACGAACTGTTTTACCAGTCTGTCCAACCTGACGTTCAACTGGAAGCCATCCATTTTCTACAACGGCACGTGAACAACTTACTGTACCGCCAAGAACCTCTGCCAAATCTTCAAGAAGTTTGAAGTTCTCTTTGCTTCCTACACCACGACCACCGGATACAAGAATCTTTGCATCTGCAATGTCTACTGTGTCACTAACAGATTTAACAACTTCCAGAATCTCAACATATTTGTTGTCTGGAGTAAATCCAGGATTGAACTCGATCACTTCTGCTTTTGCATCTTTGATCGGATCGATCTTCTGCATTACGCCCGGACGAACAGTTGCCATCTGTGGACGGTTGAATGGACATGCGATGGTAGCGATGGTGTTACCACCAAATGCAGGACGAGTCATAAGAAGCTGATTGTTCAATACCTGTTTGGATGCGATATCGTTGAAATCACCAATCTCAAGTACTGTACAGTCTGCTGTCAGACCAGTTGCTACACGAGCGGAAACTCTAGGACCAAGATCACGGCCGATAGCAGTTGCGCCTACCAGAACGATCTCTGGTTTGTACTCGTTGATTACAGAAGCAAGAGCATGTGTATATGGCTCAGTTCTGTAAACTTCCAATTCTTTATCATCTACTACAATAACTTTGTCAGCACCATACTGAGCCAGTCCGTCAACCAGACCTTTTACGTTATATCCAATCAGTACAGCCGTTACATCTGTATTCAAATCTTTTGCAAGATCCTTTGCTTTGCCAAGCAGTTCGTATGCGATGCCGCTTACCTCACCGTCAACCTGCTGAGCAAAGACATAAACACCTTTATATTCTTCTAAACTCATTTTAACCTCCGTTCTTGTACACGAATCCATGTACAAATTAGATTACATGTTTCTCTTTAAATTTGTCAACGATATAGGCTGCAGCTTCTGTAGGATCCAAAGTAACTTTTTCTCCTGCACCTTTACGTACTTTATCAGAAGCTTTAGCAATTTTAGTAGGTGATCCTTTCAAACCAAGGTTAGAATCATCTACATCCTTCAGATCAGCACGGCCCCAGACAGTAATCTCACTTGCATAAGCATCCATGATTCCGCCCGGTGTCATGTAACGAGGCTCATTCAACTCGGAAAGAGCTGTGATCAGACATGGCATTTTAGCTTTCAGTACATGGTAACGATCCTCATACTGACGCTGAACTACCACACTGTCTCCCTCAATTTTGATATCCTGTGCATAAGAGATAACCGGAAGTCCAAGATGCTCTGCAATCTGTGGTCCTACCTGTGCTGTATCTCCATCGATTGCCTGACGGCCTGTGATGATCAGATCATAATCAATGTTTCTCAATGCACCGGCAATGGTAGTAGAAGTAGCCCATGTGTCTGCTCCACCAAGTACACGGTCTGTTACAAGGATTCCGTTGTCAGCACCCATTGCAATTGCTTCACGAAGAACTTCTTCTGCTTTTGGAAGACCCATTGTCAATACAGTTACTTCTGCACCAGTTTCTTCCTTAATTCTCAATGCTGCTTCCAGACCCGCTTTATCATCCGGGTTCATAATGGTAAGCATCGCACCTCTATTCAATGTGCCATCTGGGTTAAATACAACGCCGCCCTTTGTATCAGGCACCTGTTTAATACATACTACTATTTTCACGAGAGCACCTCCTATTTCAATAAGTTAGAAGAGATAACCATACGCTGAACTTCTGATGTACCTTCATAGATCTCTGTGATCTTAGCGTCACGCATCATGCGCTCAACATCGTATTCTCTGATATAACCATAACCACCGTGTAACTGAACTGCTTTAGTTGTTACTTCCATAGCAACTTCTGCTGCATACAACTTAGCCATAGCAGCTTCTACGCTATATACTTTCTGTGTTGCTTTCGCCATAGCAGCTTTATAAACCAGCATCTTGGCAGCTTCTACTTTTGTTGCCATATCTGCCAGCTGGAACTGTGTATTCTGGAACTGTGCAATACTTCTTCCAAACTGTTTTCTTTCTTTTACATATTCAATAGTTGCATTCAATGCACCTTCTGCCAGACCAAGTGCCTGAGCAGCAATACCAATACGGCCGCCATCCAGCGTATGCATGGCAATGTTGAATCCTTTACCTTTCTGTCCAAGAAGGTTTTCTTTTGGAATACGGCAGTCTTCAAAAATAAGCTCGTATGTGGATGATCCACGGATACCCATCTTCTTCTCTTTTGTACCGAAGGTAAATCCTGGTGTGTCTTTCTCTACGATAAATGCAGAAATCTCTTTCATCTTTCTGCCTCGTTTCTCAACTACACCGGTAACAGCGATAACAATGTATACATCTGCCTGTTTACCATTGGTGATGAAGCACTTAGAGCCGTTCAATACCCATTCGTCACCATCCAGAACAGCTTTTGTCTGCTGTCCCTGGGCATCAGTACCAGCACCTGGCTCTGTCAGACCGAATGCACCAAGTTTTGTACCATTTGCAAGTGGAACCAGATATTTCTGTTTCTGCTCTTCTGTACCGTAAGTCATAATCGGATCAGCGCAAAGAGAAGAATGAGCGGAAACGATAACACCTGTTGTACCGCAGACTTTTGACAACTCCTCTACGCACATTACATACATCAATGGGTCACATCCCTGTCCGCCATACTGCTTTGGAACAGCGATTCCCATGAAGCCGAGTTTTTTCATTTTTTCAACTGTTTCAGCAGGAAATGCTTCTGTTTCATCCACTTCCTGAGCAAGTGGCTTAACCTCGTTCTCGGCAAATTCCTGGAACAGACGCTGAGCCATTTCATGCTGCTTGTCAAATTTAAAATCCATGTTTTATTGAACTCCTTTCATAAATTGGTATCTTATTTGCTATAATCATAGAAACCAATACCGGTCTTTCTACCAAGTTTTCCGGCACGAACCATTTTTCTAAGCAATGGGTGAGGACGATACTTAGGATCACCTGTCTCATGCTGAAGAACTTCCATAATAGCAAGGCAGATATCCAGTCCTACCAGATCACCCAATGCCAAAGGTCCCATTGGGTGGTTTGCACCAAGTTTCATAGCAGTGTCAATTCCCTCTACGGAAGCAACACCATCCGCCAGAATACCAACTGCCTCATTGATCATTGGGATCAAAATTCTGTTTACAACAAATCCAGCTGCTTCTTTTACTTCTACCGGCTCTTTGCCAATTTCTTTTGCGATAGCAACTACTTTTTCATTTACTTCATCAGTTGTATTCTCACCACGGATTACTTCTACCAGTTTCATAACTGGAGCCGGGTTAAAGAAATGCATACCGATTACCGGATGATCAATGCCTGCACCAATCTCTGTGATAGAGAGAGAAGATGTATTTGTAGCAAAGATACAATCTTTCTTTGTAACAATATCCTGTAATTCTTTGAATGTCTGTTTTTTAACATCCATTACTTCCAATGCAGCTTCTACGATCAGGTCACAATCTGTGCAGATATCTTTTACACCTGTTGTGATCTTAGCAAGGATTGCATCTGCATCTGCCTGCTCCATTTTGCCTCTAGCGATTCTTTTCTCAAATCCTTTAGCAATCTTGTTTTTTCCATTTGCTGCGAATTCTTCGTTAATATCGCACAAATATACTTCATAACCTTCTGTCTGTGCAAATGCCTGCGCAATTCCGGAACCCATTGTTCCAGCACCAATAATTCCAACCTTCATTGAATATTACCTCCATATATTTTTTATCCCCATAGGGAATATCTAACTTAACAGTTTTTGAATGGAACAACCTTCAGTTTCTTTTCTTTATCTTTCTCAAGGAAGTTACCCATTCCGGCTTTCTGGTCTTCTGTCTCGAAACATCCGCCAAAAAGTTTCTCTTCTACTACAATAGCCTGATCCATATCTACCTGAAGTCCATCGTTAATGGCTTTTTTGCAGCTGCGTACTGCAATCGGAGCCTGTGCAGCGATTCTTGCAGCCATTTTCTTTGCTGCAGGTAAAAGTTCTTCCTGTGGATATACTGCGTTCACAAGACCGATACGGTATGCTTCATCTGCTTTAATATTAAATGCTGTATAGATCATCTGTTTTGCCATGCCTGGACTTACAAGACGGGCAAGTCTCTGTGTGCCGCCAAATCCAGGGGTAATGCCAAGACCTACTTCCGGCTGTCCGAAAACAGCATTTTCAGAGCAGATACGGATGTCACAACTCATGCTGATCTCACATCCGCCACCGAGAGCAAAGCCATTAACTGCGGCAATAACAGGGATCGGAAATGTTTCTAATTTACGGAAGATATCATTTCCTTTTTTACCAAAAGCTTCTCCTTCTGCCTTTGTCAATGTACTCATCTCACCGATGTCTGCTCCGGCAACAAAAGATTTTTCACCGGCACCAGTTAAAACAAGGCAGCGAACCGCATCCAGATCAACCTGATCCAGTGTAGCATCCAGTTCTTCCAATACCGCACTATTCAATGCGTTCAATGCCTTTGGACGGTTAATGGTAATAATTCCTACCATTCCCTCTACTTCATAATTAATAAATTCCATTGAATTTACCTCCAAGTGTTATAAACACCTACAGCGGAGTAACAACTTACTCCGCCCCAGATGCTTTGTATGATGATTAGTCTCTTTCAACGATTGTGGAACATCCCATTCCACCACCGATACACAGTGTTGCAAGACCTTTCTTAGCGTCTCTCTTCTGCATCTCATGAAGAAGTGTTACTAAGATACGGCATCCGCTGGCTCCTACCGGATGTCCCAGTGCAATGGCACCACCGTTTACATTCAGTTTTTCAGGATTGAATCCAAGATCACGGGCAACAGCAACAGACTGTGCTGCAAATGCCTCATTTGCCTCGATCAGATCAAAGTCATCAATTGACATGCCTGTCTTTGCAAGAACTTTCTTTGTAGATGCAACCGGTCCAACACCCATGATAGTTGGGTCTACACCGCCAAGAGCACCTGCTACGAATGTAGCCATAGGTGTAACACCAAGCTCTTTTGCTTTTTCCTCGCTCATAACAACGATAGCTGCTGCACCATCATTGATTCCAGATGCATTACCAGCTGTTACAACACCGCCTTCTTTGCCTGAACAACATCTCAAGGCGGAAAGGCTTTCTGCTGTTGTACCTGCACGAGGTCCTTCATCTGTATCAAATACGATTGTTTTCTTTTTCTGCTTAATTTCAACAGGAACAATCTCATCTTTAAATTTACCAGCTGCCTGAGCTGCTTCACACTTCTGCTGGCTGTTTGCTGAAAACTCATCCAGTTCTTCACGGGAAATTCCGTACTTTTCTGCTACATTTTCAGCTGTGATCATCATGTGATACTGATTAAAAGCATCCCATAATGCATCATTTACCATAGTATCAACCAATTTGCCATTGTTCATTCTGTAACCAAAACGAGCATTCATAGCAGCGTATGGTGCCATAGACATGTTCTCCATACCACCGGCTACAACAATATCCGCATCTCCTGCCTGGATCATCTGAGCAGCCATGTTTACACAGTTCAGACCAGAACCACATACAACATTGACTGTTACTGCTGTTGTCTCGATTGGAAGTCCTGCTCCAATCGAAGCCTGGCGAGCCACATTCTGTCCCAATCCAGCCTGGATAACGCATCCCATGTATACATGGTCTACAGCATCCTTCGGAACACCTGCTCTTTTCAGTGCCTCTTCAATAACGATAGAACCCAGTTTAGGTGCTGGTGTTGTGCTGAGTGCACCACCCATTTTACCAATCGCTGTACGACATGCGCCTGCCAAAACTATTTTTTTAGACATGAATATATCCTCCTTTTATTCAATATGAATTTGTTGTTTCTATCAAAACCTGCTGATTGCAGTTAATGATCAAGTTTTGTATGAAATGCTTCTTCAACCACCGGTGGTACCAATTTGGATACATCTCCCCGGAAGTAAGCAAACTCTCTGGCAACAGTAGAACTGAGAAAAGCATACTCCAGACTGGTGGTAAAAAACATAGTATCAATGTCCGGATCCACACTGTGATTGGTCTGGGCAATCTGCATCTCAATCTCAAAATCGGTAACAGCCCTCAGACCCCGGATGATCAATTTTGCATTGTTTGATCTGGCAAAATCAATGGTAAGTCCCTCGAAACTTTTTACCGTAACATTAGGAAACTTCTTTGTGGTCTCTTCTAACAATGCCACTCTTTCTTCCATACTAAATAATGGTTTCTTTGCCTTGTTTACCAAAACACCGATAATCAGTTCGTCCACCACACGGGATGCTCTTTCTATAATATCGAGATGTCCGTATGTAACAGGATCAAAACTGCCCGGATAAATCGCTTTCAACATAATTGTCTACCTGTCTTTGCTTATATTTTCATTTCACAACACCCTTATCATAACAAACCAGACAGATATTGTCAACATTTTAACAAACTTTTTTCCGTCATTGCTTTTTCCTTCAGATTTTTGCTTTTTCCGTGGTCTTGACCTTATGATTTTCTAATGTTATTATGTTTATATTGCTTTAACAATTCTTTTATAAGGAAATAAATTTACAGGAGGTTATTATGGACTTTAAGGAATTATATGAAAAAAAGCTTACAACTGCTGAAAAAGCAGCAGAAGTTGTAAAATCCGGAGACTGGATCGACTATGGCTGGTGTGCCAATACACCGGTTGCCTTCGATGCTGCTTTAGCAAAACGTGCTGTGGAACTTCATGACCTGAAATTGCGCGGCGGTATTCTTATGTGGGTACCTGAAATATTCAAGATTGAAGATCCTGCATCTCACATTACATGGAATTCATGGCATATGGGCGACATTGAAAGAAAAGCCGTTGCCAGTGGTTTTTCTTTCTATTCACCAATCCGCTATTCCGAGTTGCCAAGATATTACCGCGACTCCGAAAACCAGGCCGATGTTCTGGTTATGCAGGTTGCACCGATGGACAAACATGGTTTCTTTAACTTTGGCCCAAGTGCATCCCATCTTGCTGCTGTTGCGGAAGGTGCCAAATGCATCATCGTAGAAGTAAACGAAAATATGCCTCGCTGCCTGGGTGGTTTTTCAGAGGGAATCCATGTATCAAAAGTAGATATGATCATTGAAGGAACCAATCCTGCTATTGCAGAACTTGGTGGCGGCGGTGAAGCAACAGAAGTTGACAAAACAGTTGCACGCCTTATCGTTGATCAGATTCCAAACGGTGCCTGTCTTCAGTTGGGCATCGGTGGTATGCCAAATGCCGTAGGATCTCTTATCGCAGAGTCTGATCTGAAAGACCTGGGTGTTCACACCGAAATGTATGTAGATGCTTTCGTAGATATGGCAAAGGCTGGTAAGATCACCGGAATGAAGAAAAATATAAACAAAGGCCGTCAGACATTTGCTTTTGGTGCCGGAACAAAGAAAATGTACGATTACCTGGATAACAACCCAGAATGCATGAGTGTTCCTGTTGATTACGCCAACGATATTAATGTCATTTCTGCTCACGATAATTTTATTTCTATTAATAACGCTGTAGATATTGATTTATATGGACAGGTTAATGCTGAATCAGCCGGTATTAAAAATATCAGTGGTGCCGGTGGCCAGTTAGATTTTGTTCTGGGTGCCTATAAATCCAAAGGTGGAAAGAGTATCATTTGTCTCTCTTCTACGTTCAAAACAAAATCCGGTGAACTGCAGTCCCGCATCCGCCCGACGCTGGCAAATGGATCCATCGTAACGGATACAAGAGCCAATACACATTATGTTGTAACCGAGTACGGTATGGTTAACTTAAAAGGACTTTCAACCTGGCAGAGAGCAGAAGCACTGATCGGTATTGCTCATCCTGATTTCAGAGATGACCTTATCAAAGAAGCAGAGTCAATGCATATCTGGAGACGCTCCAACAAATAGTTATTTTTCCCGAAACTTATAATAAGAACAATCGAAAAAGAAGTTCGCCTTTCAAAGACGAACTTCTTTTTCTATATATAAGTCTGTATAAATTACAATTTAAACTTAGCTGCCAGTTCTTCCAGCCGGTCAATAGCTTTCACACAGGCATCTACCAGCGATGCATTCTCTGCTGTACGATCTACTACATTGCTTGTCTTTTCAGCAATATCCGTTACACCCACCGTAGACTCATCAACGGTAGAATTGATTCCCTCAATGGCCTCTGCAATAGACTTGATTGCTATATTCAACTGGTTCACTGCATTTTCCACATTGGACATACTGACTTTTACATCATCTGCGTCTGCACTGTACTGCTCACTAACAGATTTAAACTGCGCATAGTCGTTCAACACAACTTTCTCCAAAAACTGTGTAGTATCATCCATGTTATGTACCATTTCTGCTACCGATGCATTTACCTCAGAAACGATGTTGTTAATATCATTTACAGAATCCGATGTCTCATTGGCAAGTTTTCCGATTTCACTGGCTACCACAGAAAATCCTTTACCTGCTTCTCCGGCTCTCGCCGCCTCAATAGATGCATTTAAAGCAAGAAGACTTGTCTGGGATGAGATTTGCATGATAGATTCCGTCATGGCATTGATCCGTTTTACGCTCTCAGCCGCCTCCATGGCTTTCGCCGTCTGGTCTTTGATATTTCCATACATTTCTGTCGTTCTCTTAGCAGCAACTTCTGTAGATTCCTTCAGAGAATCAGCACGTTCTGTAATCTCTCTGGACAAAGTAACACCGCTTTTTGACAATCCCAGAATATCTTCTGCTCCCTTTTGCATGCCCTCAATATTGTCATTGATTGCCGTCGTTGTTGCAGAAGTTTCCTCCATGCCGGCTGCCAGTTCTTCTGTCGTAGCAGAATTATCCATACATTTCTCACGGATTGTACTGCTGACATCATTTACTTTTCCTACATCTTCGTAAATTGTTTTACTGCAGGACTTAATATCTATCACCATTTCACGAAGCTGTTCTCTCATCTGTAAAACAGCTTTTCCGATCATTCCCACTTCATCCTTGCGTTTGGAGGATTTCCTTGCTGCTGTATCATCTGAAAAGTCCAATCTGGCAGTCTCATCGATCACACCGATCAGCTGCGCAATCGGTTTCACCAGATAATGAGACAGAATCCATCCAAGAATACTGCAGATCACAACAATCAGGACACAACCAATACCGGCAATCCAGGACATCGTAGTAATGCTGCTGAGAACCTCACTCTCTACAGCAGTTACGATCAGTATGGAATCGTTGGACAATACGGCATAGGCTCCAAACTGTTTAGCACCTTCAAACTCATATTCCACTACCGCTGTGTCCGGCTTATTACCTCGGTTGATCTGTTCTACAACCATATCCACGATCTTGTTATTCTCAACTTTTATTCCAACATTATCCTGATTTGGACAATACTGCATGATTTTAGAGGTGTCAACTACATAAGCAAAAGAATTTTCAGCCCCTTGTACTTTTGCGTTTCCAAGCACATTGTTGTATCCATCAAAAGAAAGAACACCTTTTAAATCCAGCAATTTTGCATTTAACTGTGATTTATATGCGGATGCAAGACTTAGCATTTCATTTTTAGAACTCTCCGTGATGGCATCAATCGATTTGGGCAGAACGATCAGCATGCTGACTACACTAGCCACAATGACGGCTGCCGCCAGTGCCAGCGTAATCTTAAATCCCATTCGGTTAACTACGCCAACTTTGCTTTTCTTTTTACGATTTTTTACCTTTTTCGTTTTCACCTTAACATTGGATTCTTTTTTGCGGGCGTCTTTTTTCGCCGCCTTCATCTGCTTTTTCTCAAGTTTTGCCTTCTTTTTGTCATTTACTGCATTTTTACTGGTCTCACTCATATTGACACCTCCCAATACTAGCTTAACTGTTGTTTCATAACTTCAATCGCTTTTGTCAGTGCTTCCGGAATTGCCTCAGGCTTTTTACCTCCGGCCTGAGCCATATTCGGACGGCCGCCACCGCCACCGCCAACAACAGATGCAACTTCCCGGATCAGATTTCCTGCATGGGCGCCTTTCTTTACTGCCCCATCAGTAGCCATTGCCAAAAGCATAACTTTTCCGTTCTGCTCACTGACAAATAAGATCAGTGCTTCACCCAGTTTATTCTTCGTCTCATCTCCCAGATCCCGCAGACCATTCATATCAACACCCTCTAACTGTTTTGCAAGGATCTTGATACCATTTACATCCTCTGCGGCATCGGTTACATTACCGGCTGCATCTTTTGCGATTTTTGCTTTTAATTTATCATTTTCTTTTGTCAGGGATTTTACTTCCTGTAAAAGACTTGATACTTTACTCTCTACATCCATCGGACTGCATTTAAGGATGGATGACGCACGGGAAAGAGCTTCTTCCATTGTTTTATAATACTCCAATAATCCCGCATTGGTAAGCGCCTCAATACGGCGTGTTCCTGCCGCTGAACCACTTTCAGATATGATCTTGAATGACGTGATCTCCTTTGTATTGGCAACATGAGTTCCGCCACAAAGTTCCAGGCTGAAGTCCCCCATCTTTACTACACGGACAACTTCACCATACTTCTCACCAAACAGTGCCATGGCTCCTGTTTTCTTGGCCTCATCTACTGTCATTTTCTCTGTCACCACCGGAAGTGCTGCCCGGATCTGCTCATTGACGATATCTTCTACCTTTTTAATCTCCTCATCTGTCATAGGTGAAAAGTGTGTAAAATCAAAACGGAGGCGATGCGGGTCCACATAAGAACCTTTCTGGGATACATGGTCTCCCAATACCATCTGCAGTGCCTTCTGCATCAAATGAGTAGCACTGTGGTTGCAGGCTGTCAATTCTCTTCTGACACCATCCACTTTTAGTTCAACAGACTGACCGGACTGAATCTGTCCTTTTTCCATTTTACCTTTGTGGCCAATCTTAGTACCCTGAAGTTTAATAACATCTTCTACTACAAAACGCGCTCCATCATCTGTGACGATAACTCCGCGATCCGCTTCCTGGCCACCCATAGTAGCATAAAACGGTGTCTCATCTACCAGGATTGTTCCTGTCTGTCCTTCCTTTAACACATCCACAATGGTATCTTCAGTTGTAAGTACAGACACTTTGGATGTATGCTCTAATCTGTCATATCCTACGAACTTACTTTCTATTGCTGCGTCTATGGTCTGGTATACATTGGCATCCACGCCCATATAGGTTGTAGTCTTTCTGGCATTACGAGCCGTACTGCGCTGGTGCTCCATAGCTTCTTCAAAGCCCTTTTTATCTACCTCATAACCTTTTTCTTCCAAAATCTCTAATGTAAGATCCAGAGGGAAACCATATGTATCATACAGTTTGAAGGCTTCTTCACCAGACAGTTCTTTTGTCCCTTTCTTCTCCATGTCAGCCATCAGATTATTTAAAATAACCAGCCCCTGATCAATGGTCTTGTTAAAATTCTGCTCTTCTACAGAAATCAACTTTAAGATCACATCCTGACGCTCTGCCAGTTCCGGATATCCCATATGAGACTCTGAAATCACGGTTTTACTAAGTTCTGCGAGGAACTCTCCCTTGATTCCCAAAAGTCTTCCGTGGCGGGCCGCACGGCGGAGAAGTCGTCTCAACACATAACCACGGCCTTCATTAGATGGTGTAATATTATCAGACACCATAAAAGTAACAGAACGGATATGGTCCGTGATCACACGGATGGACACATCCTTTTTCTCATCCTGTCCGTACTCTGCACCTGCGAACTCACATACTTTATCCCGGATTGCCTTAATGGTATCTACATCAAAAATAGAATCTACATCCTGCATTACCGTAGCCAGACGCTCCAGTCCCATTCCTGTGTCAATATTTTTCTGCTTTAATTCTGTATAGTGGCCTTCGCCATCATTTTCAAACTGGGTAAATACATTGTTCCAGATCTCGATATAACGGTCGCACTCACATCCAACTGTACATCCAGGCTTTCCACATCCGTATTTCTCTCCACGGTCAAAATAAATCTCAGAACACGGACCACACGGACCTGCCCCATGCTCCCAGAAATTATCTTCCTTGCCGAAACGGAAAATACGGTCTTTGGCAACACCGATTTCTTTGTTCCAGATGTCAAATGCCTCATCATCTTCCAGATAAACAGACGGATACAAACGATCTTCCGGAATTTCCAAAACCTTTGTCAAAAATTCCCAGGACCAGTGAATGGCCTCTGTCTTGAAATAATCGCCAAAAGAAAAGTTGCCTAACATTTCAAAGAAAGTACCGTGGCGAGCAGTTTTTCCTACATTTTCAATATCACCTGTACGGATACATTTCTGACAGGTAGTAACACGGGTTCTTGGAGGAATTTCCTGACCTGTAAAATACGGCTTCAAAGGAGCCATACCTGCATTTATAAGTAAAAGACTGTTATCATTCTGAGGAACAAGCGAAAAACTAGGCATTGCCAGGTGTCCCTTGCTCTCAAAAAAGTCCAGATACATTTTTCTTAATTCATTTAAACCATATGATTTCATCATACTGCCTCCTACGATCTGATTTATTCTATAAAATCACACAAATATTTTAGCACATCCGCTGACAAAAAGCCACTAATTTTTCATGTGTTTCAGGCTAAATTTTCAATCTGTTCTTTTACATATTCAGCCAGTTCTCCCGCCTTCAATCCATCCTTTTTCACATCCGATGGGAGAAAACAATCCCCGGCCTTAAAGACCACCTTTTCCTCTGGGATCATCCACCGTCCGATATTATGCATTTTATCAATACCAAGATATACCGGCACAATATTTACATCCATAGAAGTAATACCGATAAATCCCCCTTTTTTGAAAGGTTTCATACGGGTATCGTAATAACTGCACTCCCCCTCCGGAAACAGCACCACATTCCGGCTTACAATGGCCTTTTTCATCTGTATAACGCTGTTTTTCAAAGCGGATAACTCTGTAGCGTAGCGGTCCAGGGAAATACATTGGATGGAATCCAGATAACGGTGCAGAAGCGGATAATGCCAAAGTTCCTTGGCTGCCACAAAACTTACCGGTGTATCCATTGCCGCCATCATAAATACTACATCAAAAAAACATCGATGATTGCTTACGATCAAAAAATTTTCCTCTTCCGGTATATTCTCTTTTCCTTCTATGTCCAGAAAAATGTGTGCTGATTTTACAATCTTTCTGCATATCCTTCTGCATATTTCGTAATTATGTGTTAAATCCTCCGTAAGGCGAAAATAATTCGCTGTCATCTCATATGCCAGACAAAAGAAAAGACGAATCATTTTCAACCAGCTTCGAATCTTTTTCATATGTCACTCCTTAATGGTTCTCTGTTATTCCATTTCAAATCCATGTTCCGTGCAAAGCGCATCCGGAACATAGTCAAACTTTCCGCCACATACATCCGGTACCCTTTGCCCTGCAAAAGCTAACATGACCGAATGAACAAACTCTCCATTTTTATTCAAAAAGCGGTCGTAATATCCACCACCATAACCAATCCTGCCACCCCTGTTGTCAAACGCAGCCCCCGGCATCAACATAAGAGCAGTCGTTTTCTCTTCTCCCGGCACAAAAAGTTCTTTTTCCGTTGGCTCCAAAATTCCCTGATAACCTTTTTGCAGTTTTTTCAGATCATGGCAACGGTAAAACCGGATGCATTTTTCTGCCACATATGTTTTGGGAAGATATAGTTTTTTCCCATCATCCAGTATCTGCCGGTTCAACCGATCCGTCTCTGCTTCACTTCGGAAGGAAGCATAAGACAGAACAGATTCTGCCTCTTTGTACCATTGACATTGAAAGATTCTGTCAGCAATCTGGTCTGACCACCGGCTCCGGCTGTTTTTTTCTGTTCCGTCCCGCCAGGAAAGTGCCTTCTTTCTCACTGACTCCTTATTCATCTAAAAGGGTCCTTCCTGCGCAGTTTATGAATAGAACCATCCGGTTCCTGGATGGATGTATGATCCAGTGTATTGCGGATATTGGTACGGATGGCTTCAATATATTCCAGACGGAGTACCGCCTGTTCTTCCCTTTCTGACTCTGTTAAGATTCCTTCTTTCTGTTTTTTGTATAATTCATTGATTCTTGCTATTTTTTTTGAATCCATTCTCTTCTCCTTAATTTGTCTGTTCCAGGTAATTCTTCAAATGAAAATGTCTGGTTTTATGAGCTGTAAATAAAGTTCCAATCTCTTCTCCGGCAAATACCCGGTTAATATTATCCATATCATTTCCGTTAATGATGATCATATCTGCCCCTGCATCGTTAGCAATGCCTGCTGCACCCAGTTTGGAACTCATGCCGCCTGTACCAAGATCGGTAGATGGCCCTTTGGCCATTTCAAGCATTTCATCTGTGATCTGATTTACCAGCGGAATCCGTTTTGCCTCTTTGTTTTTGTTTGGATCATCTGTAAAAAGGCCGTCAATATCGCTTAACAACACAAGCAGGTCTGCCCCTACAATAGCAGATACCACCGCCGATAAAGAATCATTATCACCAAAATCAATCTCGTCTGTTGCTACCGTATCATTTTCATTTACAATAGGAATCACTCCCATTTTCAAAAGTTCCGAAAATGTATTCTGAGCATTGTGACGGCTTATGTCGTTTACAATCGTAATTTTAGTCATCAAAACCTGGGCAGTATTCTGGTTATATTCTGAAAAAAGTTTCTGATATACCATCATCAGACGGCTCTGACCTACAGCTGCACAGGCCTGCTTCACACTTCTCTCTTTCGGCCTCTCTTCCAGTCTCAGCGCCCGACGTCCCACTGCAATGGCACCGGAAGAAACAACCACGACTTCCTTTCCCTGATTATGCAGATCTGTCAGGATCCGGACAAACTTCTCCATTTTCACCAGATCCAGTGCCCCTGTTTCTGCATGGGTCAAAGTAGATGTTCCCACCTTAAACACAATTCGCTTTTTATCTTTTAACTTATCTCTCATTTCCGTCTCCATTCACTTTTTCACATTCCTGTAAAAGACTAAAAATCTTCTGGGCAACCCGCAGTCCGTCCATAGCAGCAGACATAATACCGCCTGCATAACCGGCTCCTTCTCCACAGGGATACAGTCCCTGAAGGTCACCACTCTGAAACTCTTCATTGCGGAGGATGCGTACCGGGGAAGAAGTCCTTGACTCCAGTCCCAACACCAGGGTGTCCGGATCATTAAAGCCTTTCATCTTATGGGAAAAACTTTCCATTCCGTCGATTATACCATTTTTAATAAATTTTGGCAATGCTTTGTCCACTCTGGCCCGCTGCCATTCTCCCTTGACTTTTGGATTTAGTTTTTTCTCTTCTTTGTCCTGTATTCCCTGCCGGAACGCTCCATAAGTCTGTACCGGTATTTTCCCCCGGCACAGCTGATACATCTGTCTTTCCAACTGGCGCTGGAATTCCACTCCCGCCAGTATATCCTCTGACCCAAAATGTTCTGGTTCTACCGAAACAACAATGGCACTGTTGGCGCGGCCGGAATCTCTTCCGGCATAACTCATCCCGTTTACTACCAGTCCCCCTTCTTCCGATGATGCGTTTACCACATAACCTCCGGGACACATACAGAAAGAATAAACACCTCTTCCATCCTTTGTTTTTCCTGTACATTTGTAAGGAGACGGCGGCAGGTGCAGATCCGTCATGCCGTACTGGATCCTGTCAATCTTTTCCTGGGTGTGTTCCACTCTCACACCCATAGCAAATGCCTTCTGCTCCATGGTAATACCCGCCTCTTTTAACATAGAAAAAGTATCTCTGGCGCTATGCCCCGGCGCCAGGATCAGCCGGTCACAAGGTAAATTTTCCTGTCCGTCTTTCCTCTGAACCGTAACAGCTGTGATTTTTCCTGCTTCTTTCTGTATTCCCACTAATTTGGAAGAGAATAAGAAGGACGCACCAAGGCTCTTCATTTCTTCTCTCATGGCACGGATCACCTTTTGCAGCACATCTGTTCCGATATGAGGTTTAGCATCATATAAAATTTCTTCCGAAGCACCGAATTTCACGAAGCTTTCAAGTACAAACCTCTTGCGGCCGGTGCGGTCATTGACACCGGTATTTAATTTACCATCGGAAAAAGTACCGGCTCCTCCTTCTCCAAAGGAAACATTACAGTCTTTTAAAAGTTCTCCCTTTTCCCAGAACTTTTCCACCGTCTGTACCCGCTGTTCCATACATTGCCCTTGTTCCAGCAGAACAGGATTTATTCCGCACAGAGCCAGATAATATCCACAGAACAAACCAGCCGGTCCGGTTCCTACGATCACTACTTTTTCTTTTGTTTGGATACGCTCTGTCTCAGTTTCAAGAGACACCGTTTCTTTCTTCTTCTGAAGGTTTTTACACCCTTCGTGTTTTTTCAGAAAACGCTCTTCATGATCCACAGAAAAAGAAACCGTATACACGAAAAATATATCCGGTTTTTTCCTGGCATCCAGGCTTTTTTTTTCAATTTTTAAATTTTTAAGTTCCTCAGGACGGCAACGAAGTGTTTTTGCCACTTTTTGTCTTATACTGTCTAAGTCCTGTTTTTTATATGTAAGTTTGCAATTGGTAAATTGTAACATCTAACGCTCCTCTTTTTTCCTTCTTATTATTTCTCCGGCTGCCCTTCTGGCACAGCTAAAAGCAAAGTGAAGATTATAGCCACCGCATATTCCCTGCACATCCAGTATCTCTCCGGTAAAAAAAAGTCCTTTGTGGATCAAAGATTCACAGACAGCAGGAGAAACCTCTTCTGTTACAACGCCGCCACAGCTGACCTGGGCTCTGTCCATTCCCATGCCGCCCACAATTTTTACTTTGTATTGTTTAAGCAGCGAAGCCGTTACCGGAATATTCAATCTGTTAAAATACTCTACCCATTTTACGGGCAGCAGTCCTTCCGGCCCATGTTCTCTGATCCAGTTTTCGGTCTCCTCAAAGGATAACGGAGGAATGAAATCTATCACTCCATACACCTGGTCACCTTCTTCTAAAGCCTTTACTGCCACAGCAGACAACTGAAATACCGGTATGCCGGACACTCCTTCTTTTGTAATCTGTATCTCTCCGGTTTCCCCCTGACAAAACTTTCCTGAAACCTCCAGTGAAAAACATCCCTGGATTCTGGTACCTGCTACCAGTTCCCAGCCATTCTCCTTTGTCTTTAAGGGTGCCAGTGCCGGATAAATTTCTGTTACCGTATGACCCAGTTTTCTGGCCAGACGGTATCCATCACTGCTTCCTCCCAGTTCTCTGGCTGCCGAACCTCCACAAGCCAGTATCACCTGATGGCACCGCAGGATCCCTTTTGTAGTACGGACTTCATACCATGGATTATCTGCTTCCGGTGGAACGATCCTGCCAGCTTTTGTATCCAATAGCAGTTCACATCCCCGGCACTCCTCTATCAACGCAGATGTAACAGTAACCGCCTGGTTGCTGTAAGGATAAACATATCCATCCTTTTCTCTGGCATAAACACCAAATTCTTCAAACTGCTTTATCATATCCTCCGGTGTGTTTTCTGTCAGAACTTCTTCTATAAAATCTTTCCGTCCAAAGAAACAGCCTGGATTCATATTCAGATTCGTAAAATTGCACCGGCCATTTCCCGTTGCCCGTAGTTTTTTTGCTGCCCGGTCATTTTTATCAAGGATCGTCACCAAAAGTCCTTCTCTGCTTAACAATGCTCCTGCCATCAGACCGGACGCCCCGGCTCCCACGATCACTACATCACTATATTCTCTCACAGTCTTCCCCCTTGTTTCAATACGACAACTTTACCACTAACTGGAGAAGTTTTCAAGCAGGGAATATAGTTCTTTTTCCGTTTGAAGATATAGGCCTTTCTGTATTTTTTTTCGGTCATCCACAGACAGATCCTTTTGATAGATACCTGTTTTTTCATAAATATGCAGGCCATTTTTATCACAGATCACAACCTCACCATCTTTTATTTTCAACATAAAACCATTCCCGGATGGCTTGTCATATACTTTTTCAATCGACACTTTTTCTCTTGAAAAAGAAGTGAGTGTTATACTGCTAAGACCTTCTTCTTTCTGGGATTTTAAATATGTCTCAATTTCTTGTCGTGTTCTGTCGACACAGGCCTCCGGAATCCGTTCAAAATAATCATCTACACGATGAGACTTGCGGTAACGAATCTTAATATACCATTTTGTTGAAGCCGTAGTTTTATGGCTGGTATTTGTTTTTGTCTCTGTTGGAAAGAGTGATGGTTGCAAGGGGCATCTGCTGTTTCGTTTCTCTCTTCTGATTCTGATACCAGCCTATGGCTGCGCAGGCAATCACTGCCAGGGACAAGATCGTATAAAAAAAATATTTTTTAGTCATAACATGCCTCCATTTTTTTATAGCATGTCCTGTTATTTCATTTTTATACGAAAATACCCGGAGACTCTCAGACTCCGGGTACTGTTTTTATTAGTTCATAACTCTGCCGATCTTAACCGGTTTGCGGTAATAAGCCGCTGAAATCTTGATGCCGTCAGATGGGTTGCTGGCATGGATAACCTGTCCACCACCGATATACATCGCAACATGATTGATACGGCTTCCGTTACTGTAGAAGAAGAGATCTCCCGGTTTTGGAGAACTTACAGATCTGGTACAGCCGGCCTGAGCAGCGGCATTGTGTGGTAAGGAATGTCCATAACGAGCATACAGGCTCATGGTAAATCCTGAACAGTCTGTACCACCTGTCAGACTGGCACCACCCCATACATAACGGTTACCAAGGAACTGTTTGGCATATTCTACAATGGATGCCTGTCTGGAAGACACACCAGACTTTTTGCTGGCGGATACTTTGCTTACCTTTACGGCTCTTTTTAAGGAATACTGCTCTTTAACAAACTCTTTTGCCACAAAAGCATAATCACTGTCTACCGAAATACAGATGAAATTACTCATCTCTTTCTGGATCTGCTCATAGCCACCTGCTCTGTCCAGGGCTTCTTTGGAAATTTTTTCTTTTTTAACAATCTCTTTTACAAAATCAAGAGTAATCTCTTTTTTCTTAATAACAAACTCTTCGCCTTCTGAGATAACCGAATAAATCGGTGCCGAAACAGTCGGAAGGGCTCTGACGCGAAGAGAATCTGTCTGAATCTCAACACATTCTCTTCCTACCTTCTGAGCGAGTGCTTCTGCTTTCTTGTCTGTAGTAATATAGGATGCCTTTACATATCCTTTTACTTTACCGGATACAATATGTGCCCATCCTTTCTTGATACTGTAGATATGACATCCTGCATTCTTGATCAGTTTACCAACCTGCTTGGAATTCTCGGAAGGTTTTTTACGGACATTCAGATATGTGTCAACTTTATCTGCAATTCCCAGGCGGCTGTAATTCAGGTTTAAAGCAACATGGGCAGGCTTACTCTCCTGAGGTGCGGCAGACGCTACCGGGGTAGGAGCAGCTGTGGCAACAGCTGCCGGAGTAGCGGCACCTTCTACAGCTCCATTGGCCACTTTTGTGCAATAATCATCTAATACTACATTGGCTCCTTCCACCTGCTCTTCGGTTCCCAGCATGGCTGCACCAATCGGTACTACGACACCCAGGCCCAGCAAACATATCATACATAAAGCGATTATTCTGCTTCCTTTGTTCTTCATTTTTATCTCCAATCTTTAAGAATGTTTTCTTACTATTTTGTTACAGAAATATTACATTTGTTAAGGATTATAGCAACATTCTTGCAAATTGTCAACCAATTATACGAAAAAAGCCTGTTAAAGACTACCTTTGTAGAGTGTTTTAAATAATAATGCAAACCAGGCCACCATTGGAATCATTCACCACTTTCTGTATGGTTTCCTGTAATTTTATCTGGCTTTCCTCGTTGAGCCGGTTCACTTTTGACTGGATTCCTTCCTCTACTAACTGTCTTATAGTCTTTCCGAAAATATTGGTATCAAAAATACCGTCAGGATTCATCTGGGACTGTTCCTGTATATACCGGATCAGGTCTTTGGCCTGTTCTTCACTGCCTACAATCGGGGCAATCTCTGTTTCTATGTCTGCCTGTATAAAGTGGAGGGACGGACACACCGCCCGGATCTTCACACCATATTTATTTCCATGGCGGATCAGTTCCGGCTCCTGAATGGTGATTTCTTCCTCAGACGGTGGCATAACCGCATAACCGGCTCCCTTTACCTGCTTGCAGGCTGTTCCAATGGCCTCAAACTGCTGTCGGTTTGCCGACAAATCCCGCAACATGGAGATCAGGTCGTATTCACCCTTTATATCCGCTTGAGCCAGATCGCTTAAGATTTCATAATAATACTTATCTTCCATTGTTATAAGAAGACTGACAAAACCGTTTTCCAGCTGTTTTTCCTTAACAATCACTTCTTTAATATAAGGAGCATCCAGTTTCAATATATTTTCCCGGATCTCGCCAATCTTACTAAGCCCTTTGAGTACCCGTCTTACCTTCTCGATGAGATCACTTTTCATCCAGTGGTCACACTCCAGAAAATCGAACCACTTTGGCGTTTCGATATAAATTTTTGTAATAGGAAAATCATATAATATTTCTTCCATGAGGTTATCTGCATCGGACCGGTTCATATTTTTTATATTCATAGCCACCACATTTTTTTTATATCTTTCTTTTAATTCGATGCAAAGAGCTTTTGTTTCCGGTGCCCCCGGTCTGGCCGTATTCAATAAAATAACAAAAGGCTTTCCGGCCATTTCACATTCTTCAACGATCCTGGCCTCAGCCTCTTCATAATCTTTTCTCTTCAGTTCTCCAAAAGTTCCATCTGTAGTTAACACAATACCGATATTAGCATGGTCATGAATGACTTTTCTGGTTCCTATGGCTGCCGCCTTGGAAAATTCCATTTCCTCTTCCGACCAGGGTGTCCGCACCATCCGCTCCTCCAGATCCAGACTTCCTACTGCTCCCGGCACCATAAATCCAACACAGTCTATAAGCCGGATCCGTCCTGTTTCTTTGTTAGGAAACTGTATTTTAGCCGCCTGCTTTGGCACAAATTTCGGTTCTGTGGTCATTACCAGACGGCCACTGGCTGACTGAGGCAGCTCATCCCTGGTTCTCTGCTTTTCATCCGGATCATCCATTTCCGGCAGTACAACCAACTCCATAAATCTTTTTATAAAGGTAGATTTGCCTGTTCGAACCGGCCCTACCACGCCAAAAAACAAATCCCCTCCCGTACGCTTGCCAATATCCTGATATACATTATATTTGTCCATATCCATCCTCACTTTGGTCTTTTTCCATACCAGTATATGAGGGATCAATAGATATTAGAACTTTCGGTTTTTTCCAGAATTTCTTCTAATTCCATCCGTATCATACGAAAAATTTCAATCAGCCTTGGGTTAAAAACACCACACTCCCCCTCAAGAATCATATTAAAAGCTTCCTCTTTATCATAAGCCGGTTTGTAAATGCGTTCGCTGACCAGTGCATCATAGGCATCTGCCAATCCTACTATCTGGGCACCAATGGGAATTTCATTTCCTTTTAATCCAAAGGGATAGCCGGAGCCGTCAAATCTTTCATGGTGGAACATGCATATTTCACGGCAGCAGCAGAACAACTCATAATCCGGATCTGTCTCATCCATATCCCGCAGCATATTTTCAAAAATATGCTTGCCCTTTAGTGTATGGTTTTTCATCACCATAAATTCATCATTGGTAAGTCGGCCCGGTTTGTTGAGAATTTTATCTGAGATAGATATTTTCCCAATATCGTGTGTGGGAGAAGCCAGAACAATATGTTCACACTTCTTTTCGTCCAGCTCATATTCAGGGCAGAACTGTCTGACTTTCTCTAACATGATCTCTGTAAATTTTTTTATCTGTTCACAGTGATTTTCCGCCGCATAATTCCGGCTTTCAATCAGAGAACACATATATACAATCAACTTTCCTCTTGCTCCGCTCATTTTTTCCCCTCCTGACTTTTATCTTGAAACATGTTCAATGGTGTTGTCTTTTTTCACAAATGTAACATTTCTGTAACACTCTGTTATTTTCATAAGATCTGAATTCATGTATACATAAGTTCCCGGATAAACCATTTCTCTGACCACAATCTTAGCCTCTCTTTGTTTGGTCATATAATGCATCATTTTTTCACGCTCGGCCTTTAATTCCTTGCGTTTGTTTTTCTGTGTATAAATAGCCTTGGTTAGGCGTTCACATACGGAAGTTGTTTTTTCATCCCGCTCCGGCAGAGCCATAAATTTATTGAGAGACCGCTCACAAACTGTCAGTTCTGTCTCAACTTTCTCAATCTGCTTTACCAGTTCCTGATACCGCTGAAGATCTTCTCTGTCAATTCCCACTTCCACTACCGTTTTGATCTCAGCCACATTTCCCAGAGCAAAACATTCAATTCCTAACTTAGCCTGGGTATATCCACCGAGGATCACACCTTTCTTTCCGGCAACTTCCAGTTTGCCGCCAGCCCGTATATCACAACTTAACAGATAACTTGCCTCTACATTTTCTCCTGCCACGATCTTGGCAGATTCAAAGAAGCGGCCAACCACAGAACCTGACGCACAGATTTCTGCCGTTCCCTGTCCCTGGCATCCCTTTCGGATGATGATATCTTTTCCGGCATAGATCTTACATCCTTCGCAGCCGCCATCAATGGCCACACTGCCTGTAGCGGTAACACTAAATCCGGCTGTCACATTTCCCATAATGTTTAAATCACCGTTAAAATTAATGTTTCCGGTAGAATTGTCCACATCTCCATTTACCACATAGAGATTTTTGATATTCAGTTCATGACTGGATTCGTCCAGTTCTATAATACCATCCCGCATGGCATAATATTTCTTTTTATCCTCTGATACAATAAATCCCGTTCCGTGAAGAGGCGGCTGATCATTTCCCCTGACTGGATTGATGAGATTTCCTTTCACATCAAAACCGAAAAAGCCCTGACTGGCCGGGCGATACTCTGCGATCAGCTTATTTTTCTCTACCGATTCAAACAGCTGCATATTCTTGTAGTCTACAGAGCCGTCTTCCCGAACTTTCGGTTTGCTATGGACTTCTTTTTGGAAATAATAATCATAATGACCATCTTCCCCGTTCACCGCCTGCTTTCCTTCTGCCACCACCACCGGCTTGTCAAACACATGATTTGCCAGCATATTGTGAATCACTTTTCTGTTTACGCCCTGCCGTATATCATGGTGTTTCAAAATACGCATCATATCCGGCACCGTAAAACGCTCCAGTGTCTCTTTCAAAGTGTCTTTTACAGAAGAAAAATCTACCGTCACACTCATCTGGTCCTCTGCCACCGACACACAGGAATCCAACAAAAAATCATCAGAAACCTGTTCTTCCTGCTGTTCCTCTTCTTCCGGAAGTTCCAGAGCCGTTTCCCGTAAAAGCCGCTGAAATTCATCTGTCATGACAGCACCTTTTTCCAGTATCTGCTGGCGCATCTCTTTCATCTGTTCCGGCTCATAGTAGATTTTTGCATACAAGCTCACATCAATCCCGGCGATCAATCCCTTCTGGATCTCCTGCATCTGTCTGGGCGTAAAATCAGGGTTTAAGTAGGCACTTATATCCAGATGATTTTCAAGACCGTGTCTCAGCTCACGCATCTGCATCCAGTTATAATCTCGTCTGGCGTATTTTGTAACCTCTACACCGGATACAAGTCCCTTGATGATCTGCTCCAGCTGAGCTCCATGAAATTCCCGGTACAAAAACGGTGCCAGATTCACTCCCAGTTCAAAAGCAACATTCATCTGGTGAAGCTGGCCTCCATTGTATCCTTTCTCCAGATATTCTGAAAGGTCATGTCCCAGAGACTTTCCCTTGGCCACTTCCAGCAGTGCCTTGCCGGAGTATCCCTTGTCTGCATAAGGAACCAGATCGATCTTATCCTCCAATCCTTTGCGGATGGCTCTCATGATAGAATATGGGTACTTTTTATCTGCAAATTTTGACACATCTACCTTCTCTTCCAGTCCGCGGCGGATTTCCCTCATCTGTACCCAGTCATAGTCCAGTGAATTGTATCTTGTAACATCCAGTTTTCGTTCCAGTCCCTTACGGATTTCCTTCATCTGGGCCGGGAGAAAATGCACATCCTTATACAATGACACATCCAGTTTTTCTTTCATACCGAGAATGATTTCCTGACACTGTAACAGACTATACCCCTCGTCCTTTAGTTTCTCCAGATCTACACCATTTTCCATGGCTTCTCTGATCGTCTCCATCTGAATCCAGTTCATATCCGGATCCAGATATTTTTCTACATCCAATCCCTTTTCAAGGCCTATGCGGATCTGCTCTAACTGTAATACATCAAAAGAAAGACGGCGATATCTTTCAATATCGCCGCCTGCTTTTTGACATAGTACTAGCTCGTTTTCATAATTTTTCCTGCTAATTTCGGAATCAATTCGATTTAAATCCTTCATAAATCATCCCCCTATGTCTTCGTTTCTTATCTTATTTTTTTATGTTTGCATTATTTTTCAAAAATTCCATAACTTTTGTAATAAGATAATAAGTTTTGTTCATCTGATCGTATGTCATGGCTGCATCCGTACCAAAGTTTGTCTCATACTGCTTTTTGCCTGTCTCGTAATCTGTGTTAGACTGCTCTTTCACAAATGCCTTAACCGCATCATCTGTCACTTTAATGCCTTCCTTGGCAGCAATCGCCTCACATACAAGCTGCTGTTTTGCATAACTCTCTGCTGCTAACGAAAGCTGCTGCTCATACTGGTCTTTCGTCATCCCCTGACTTGCAAGAATTGTCTCAAAGTCAGCAGATTCGCCGTAATAACTCTTGATCTGCGCTTTTGTCAGCTGATCATAATACTTTCTGTAAGCTTCTTTCAAAGTATCCGGAAGTTTCTTTACCGTAGCACTCTGCATAACAGTGCCAAGAGCGGTAGAACCAGCATTAGAAATCTTATCTTTCTTTAACTTTTCAAGAGTTTTTTCCTTATATTCGCTTACAGTTTTGTATCCATCATCTGAATATTTTTTAACAAAAGCATCATTGAACTTTCTCTTGGATGTCTTAACAATGTAGTTGATCTTAACAGTAAATACAACATCTTTACCGGAAAGTTTTGCGTTCGGAGTGTAGTTGTCAGGGAACTTTAATTTCAGATCTTTGGTCTGGCCGACTTTCATGCCGATCATCCCCTCATCAAACCCATCGATGAAACCGGAATTTCCGGCTACTACTTCATATCCCTGGGCTGAACCACCATCAAATTCCTTGCCATCAACTTTACCTGTAAAGTCAATGTTGATAGAAGTTCCGGATGCTACTGTACCACTCTTGATCTTTGTCTCTTTTACATGGTTGCTGAGAAATGTATCAATCTCAGACTGAAGCTCAGAGTCAGATACTGTACAGTCTACATCCACACCTTTGTATGTGCCAAGTGTAATACAATCATCTACATTATAATCCTCAATGACAACCGGACCCGATGCGTTCTGGGTAACTGCTGTACCGGATGCAGAATCATTTCCTGTAATCTTCGCCTTAAATTCACTCCATGAACAACCGGTCAAAACAGCTGTCATGATAAACAATAATGCAACTATTGTGTATTGCTTCTTCACTTTATATTTCCTCCTTGTGCTATATGCATAATCTTTCTTGATTATAGCACGACTGCGAAAAAAAAGAAAGAAAAAATTCGCATCTAAGCCTCTTCTACGGCAGATTTCATACTTTGGACATACTTTTTCACATGGGATGGTGCTTTTTTACCATGTTCCGCCACAATTTTTACGATGGCACTGCCTACGATGGCTCCGTCGGAAACAGCCGCCATTTTTTTTGCCTGCTCCGGTGTGGAGATTCCAAATCCTATGGCACATGGAATTTCTTTGACGGATTTTACATCCCGGATCAAAGAGGCAATGTCTGTACTGATTTCGGAACGCATACCCGTTACTCCCAGAGAACTTACGCAGTACACAAATCCCTCTGCCTCTGCTGCGATCATTTTTACTCTCTCTGAACTGGTTGGCGCGATCATAGAGACCACCTCAAGATCTTGCTCATGAAAGATCTCAAGAATCTCATGTTTTTCTTCAAAGGGCACATCCGGCACGATGACGCCGGCTGCTCCGCATTCTTTGGCTCGTCTGGCAAACTTTTCCGTTCCATATACATAGATTGGATTTATGTAAGTCATGAAAACAACCGGAACATGAAGTTTATCTTTAATAGAACGTACCATATCAAAAATATGGTCCGTTGTAGTGCCTGCCTCCAAGGCCCGCAGGTCCGCTTCCTGGATCACCGGTCCCTCTGCCACAGGATCTGAAAACGGGATACCAATCTCGATCAGATCCGCTCCTCCTTCCTGCATGGCGAATAAAATCTCTTTGGTCGTGTCCAGATCCGGATCACCGGCTGTTACAAATGGAATAAACGCTTTTTTATTGTTAAATGCATCACTAATCTTATTCATGAATATCAATCCCCCTGTATCTTGCAATGGCTGCTACATCTTTGTCTCCACGGCCGGAAACATTCACTACGATAATTTTATCTTTTTCCATGGTTGGTGCCAGTTTTTTCGCATAAGCCAGCGCATGAGAACTTTCAATGGCCGGGATGATTCCCTCGATCCTTGAGAGATACTCAAAAGCATCCACGGCCTCATCATCTGTAACAGACACATAGTTTGCTCTCTTTGTATCATACAGATTGGCATGCTCCGGTCCGATTCCCGGATAATCCAGACCAGCGGAAATAGAATATACCGGTGCAATCTGTCCGTATTCATCCTGACAGAAATAAGATTTCATGCCATGGAACACTCCCAGTGTTCCGGTAGCAATAGTAGCTGCTGTATCGGCTGTATGGATTCCCCGGCCGGCTGCTTCACAGCCGATCAATTCCACTTCTTTATCCGGAATAAAATCATAAAATGCTCCCATGGCATTACTGCCACCTCCTACGCAGGCCATAACAACATCCGGCAATCTTCCCTCTTTTTCCAGCATCTGCTGTTTGATTTCCTTGCCGATGACACTCTGGAAATCTCTTACAATAGTAGGAAATGGATGTGGTCCCATGACGGATCCGATGACATAATGGGTATCATCAATACGTCTGGTCCACTCACGAAGTGTCTCATTAACCGCATCTTTCAGCGTCTGTGTCCCGCTGGTAACAGGATGCACTTTTGCTCCCAACAGTTCCATCCGGTATACATTCAGAGCCTGACGGTCTGTATCTACTTTTCCCATATAGATCTCGCATTCCATGCCAAAAAGCGCTGCCGCCGTCGCTGTCGCTACGCCGTGCTGCTACGGTAGCCGTTGCCACACCATGCTGACCGGCTCCGGTCTCTGCGATCAGACGCTTTTTACCCATTTTTTTAGCCAAAAGAGCCTGGCCAAGGGCATTATTTAATTTGTGGGATCCGGTGTGGTTTAAATCCTCTCGTTTCAGGTAAATCTTTGCTCCTCCCAGATCTTCTGTCATGTGGGATGCGTAGTACAGACGGGAAGGCCGTCCTACATATTCATTTAACAAATCATTATATTCTTTTACAAAAGCCGGATCTTCTTTATAATGATCGTATGCTTTTTCCAGTTCTATTACTGCATTCATAAGAGTTTCCGGTATGTATTGTCCTCCATGAATACCAAATCTTCCGTTTGACATTATTTGTTCTCTCCTTTTAATTCTGCCAGCATGGCTTTTTTATTTTCAGCTCTCATAAAGGTTTCACCGATCAAAACACCATTTACATGGGCTTTTTCCAGTTCCTCTATGTCTTCTCTTGTACGGATTCCGCTTTCGGCCACAAACAAAACATCCTGTGGCACCTTCTCCCGCAGCCTTATTCCATTATGGATATCTACCGTAAAATCTTTCAGGTTGCGGTTGTTAACGCCGATGATCCGGGCCTTTGCCCTGAGCGCCATCTGGATCTCTTCTTCATCATGTGCTTCTACCAGCGCTGACAAACCAAGAGAATCGGCGATCTCTATATAATGTTTTAATGTTTCTTCATCCAAAATAGCACAGATCAGAAGTACGATGGATGCCCCTGCCGCCTTGGCTTCGTAGATCATATACTCATCCACAGTAAAATCCTTGCGGAGAAGCGGGATCTTTACATCCTCTGCGATCTCTTTCAGATATTCAATGCTTCCTTTAAAATATTCCGGCTCGGTCAGCACGGAAATTGCCCCGGCACCTGCCTCTTCATAAGACTCCGCGATGCTCCGGTAATCAAATTTTTCTGCAATGATTCCTTTGGATGGTGATGCCTTTTTTACCTCACAGATAAAGGAAATCCCCTTTTTTCTCAGTTCCTTTTCAAAAGGAAATTCTCGATGGATCTCACAAGCCAGCGCCTTTTGTTTCATCTCTTCCGGTGAAATCTTTTGTTTTGCACCGGCTACCCGGATCCTTGTTTTTTCTGCTATTTCATCTAATATCATGGTCTCACTCCTGTGTTGCTTTCACAAATTCTTCCATCTTCCGGTAAGCTGCTCCGCTGTCGATTACTTCTTTTGCTTTCTGAACACCTTCCTCCATGGTAATGCCATCAATGCCAAGATAAATACCAAGTCCGGCATTCATCAGCACAATATCCCGTTTGGCTCCCTGTTCTTTGCCTCTTAAAATGTCCTTTGTGATCCGGGCATTTTCCTCCGGTGTTCCCCCAATGATCTCTGACTGGTCATATGTTTTCAATCCAAACTGCTCAGGAGTGATATCATAGGAAATTTTCTTTCCGTCCCGGATCTCACAGCAGTGAGTCGGTCCTGTGACTGTAACCTCATCCAGATGTCCGTCACCACATACAGACATGCCGGCTTTTACACCCAGGTTGCTGAGTACATCGGCCAGTTTTTCTACCAGTTCATCGGTGTAAACACCTAATAACTGCCGGCTGGCATTGGCCGGGTTAGTCAGAGGTCCCAATATATTGAATACCGTGCGCTCTTTCATGGCAGATCTTACCGGACCTACATTTTTCATAGCCGGATGATACTTCTGAGCAAATAAAAATACCATATTAGTTTTCTTTAATACTTCCATGGCCTTCTCTTCATCCAACATCAGATTGGCCCCCAGTTTTTCCAGCACATCGGCTGCGCCACTCTTACTGGATACACTACGGTTTCCGTGCTTGGTAACCGGCACACCGCCATAACAAAGGCTGATGTGGTAGAAATGTTAAAGGTTCCTACCTCGTCGCCACCGGTTCCCACAATTTCTACAGCCTCGCAGTTTGGTGCAATGTGTGCTCCGGCATTTCTCATGCCCTGGGCACAAGCTGTGATTTCTTCAATGGTTTCACCTTTCATGCGGAGTGCTGTGAGGAAAGTGGCCATCTGGATCTGGCTTGCCTCCCCTGACATAATTTCCCCCATTACTTCTACTGCCTCTTCATAGGTCAGATCCTGCCTGTTGATTACTTTGTGAATTGCTTCCTGTATCATATCAATCTCTCCTTTACCGTAAGTTCAAAAAGTTTTCTATTATTTTCATTCCATCCGGTGTCATAATAGATTCAGGATGAAACTGTAATCCATACACATCATACTGTCTGTGTTTTACTGCCATGACCTCATTGTTCTCATCTACCGAGATTACTTCCAGTTCCTCCGGTATAGTATCCATATCCGCAATGAGGGAATGGTACCTTGCCACCTCGGCTTTTTCCGGCAATCCTGCAAAAATAGGTTTTTTTGTATCTATCGTTACAGTACTTTTCTTTCCATGCATCAGCTGTTTGGCATGACAGATGGTGGCACCGTACACCTCACAGATTCCCTGATGTCCCAGGCATACACCAAGGATCGGTACTTTTCCCTGGAGTTTCAATACTACTTCTTCACACACTCCGGCATCTTTTGGATAACCGGGACCCGGCGACAAAACAATGTGATCCGGATGAAGTTTTTCGATTTCATCCACGGTAAGTTCATCGTTTCGTATTACCTTGATGTGGGGATTTATCGTTCCAATATACTGCACCAGATTATAGGAAAAACTATCATAATTATCAATCAATAAGATCATATTCTCACAGCCTCCTTTGCATTTTCAATGGCAAGCATTACAGCTTTTGCTTTATTGGCAGATTCCTGATATTCATTGGCCGGCACGCTGTCTGCCACAATGCCGCCTCCTGCCTGTACATAGACTTTGTTGTTCTTTTTCACTGCCATCCTGATTGCGATGCAAGTATCCATGTTTCCGCCAAAATCTACATAGCCCAACGCTCCGCCATAAATTCCTCTTGGCACCGGCTCCAGCTCGTCTATGATCTCACAGGCTCTGATCTTTGGCGCCCCGGATAAGGTTCCTGCCGGCAGCACCGACTTGATGGCATCCAGTGAATCCCTATCCGGACGGATGTTACTCTCTACCTGAGAACAGATATGCATGATCTTGGAATACTTATGGATCATCTGATACTTGGTTACTTCCACAGATCCGTACTGGGAGATCCGTCCCAGATCATTTCTTCCCAGATCCACCAGCATATTGTGCTCTGACAATTCTTTCTCATCCGACATCAGATCTGCTACCAGAGCATCATCTTCCTTTTCATCCTTTCCCCTCGGTCTGGATCCTGCCACCGGGAAGGTAACAAGTCTGCCATCCTGCAGGCGGACCAGCGTTTCCGGTGAAGTACTCATGATCTCCACATCTTCCATATTCATGTACACCATGTACGGAGATGGATTGGTAGTTCTAAGCACCCGGTATGGATTGATCAGACTGCCTTCATAGTCACTGGTAAACCGTCTGGATATTACAGCCTGGAAAATATCTCCGTCAAAAATATAATCCTTTGTCTTTTCTACCATCCCTGCGTATTCTTCTTCTGTCACATTGCACTCAAACTGTACTTTATCATACACCGGCTCATCTTCAAGTGGTGTTGTATCCCGGATGAGCGATACAATTTCTTTTATTTCTTTTCTGGCTTTTTCATAGTTTTCTTCCAGATTTTCACCAACTCTTACATTGGCCACCAGAACAATTTTCTGCTTCAGGTGATCATAAGCAATAACTTTATCAAACAACATTAAGTCGTAATCTGCAAATTCACCTCTCTGGATCTTCAATTTAGGTTCTGCATGAGCGATCATGGCGTAAGAAAAATATCCTACGAATCCGCCGGCGAATGGTGGCATATCCTTTATTTTCGGTGCCTGGTATTGTTTTAATATATCTCTTACCACCGAAAGGGAATCTGTTGTCTCTACCTCTTTTTGCTTCTGTCCCTCTTTGATTATCACCTTTTTCTCCTGGCAGGTAACTCTCATGATCGGATCGTATCCAAGGAAGGAATATCGTCCCCATTTTTCTCCACCTTCTACACTTTCCAGCAGATAATAATTTTTCTTGCTGGCTGCAATCTTTCGCAGGAGGTAAATCGGTGTTACCACATCTGCGTAAATTTCCTCCTGAATCGGTACAATATCATACCGTCCAACATACTGTTTTAACTCTTCCATTGTAGGTGTCATATGCAACGACCTTCCTTTCTTGTATAATAAAAAAACTCCTGCCCCTCTCCTAAAAGGAAAGGGACAAGAGTTGTAAAATCTCCTGCGGTACCACCCTGTTTGATTACGGTGTAATCCACTCAATCATGTACTAACATACACTCCTGCAGATAACGGTTCAGGTCTCCGTCAGCGTCTACTTTCAAAGATTTCAAGCTGCCCTCCCGAGTCCATTCACAATTATCATGCTGTCGCTTCACACCAACCAGCGACTCTCTGAAAACAATCCAACTGCTACTTCTCTCGGTCAACGGTTTAAATTATTTATAACTTTAGTATACACAGATTATCTCTTATGTCAACAAAAAATTTAATTTTTTTTAATATTTACCATTTCAAACTGTTATACTCATTTGCCTTATCGCGCTCCAAAAGATCCTGGATCGCCTGCGCCGGTGTCTTGTGAGCAAACAAAATAGCATTGATCTGCTCCACGATCGGCATTGTCACATGATGCTTGTTGGCAAGGGCCATAGCAGCCTTGGCACAGTTAACACCTTCCACAACCTGCTTGATCTCTTCTTTGGCTTCTTCCAGTGTTTTGCCCTGTCCCAACAGATAACCGCATGTATGGTTACGGCTGTGGGTACTGGTACAAGTAACAATTAAATCACCGATACCGCTTAATCCACAGAAAGTCTCCATCTTTCCGCCTAATTCCAGTCCCAGTCTGGATATTTCCGCAATTCCTCTGGTCATTAATGCAGCTCGGGTATTGTCACCCAGACCCATTCCATCCAGAATACCGGCTGCCAGTGCAATGACATTTTTCAACGAACCACCTAACTCAATACCGATGATATCCGGGCTTGTATAAACACGGAATCTGCTTCCCATAAATACATCCTGTACAAAAGCAGCTGTCTTTTCTGTTTTTGCACCTACTACTACCGTGGTAGGAACTCCTTTTGACACTTCCTCTGCGTGGCTTGGTCCGGATAAAACAGCCACATCTGCACCTTTGATCTCATCTTCGATCACATCACAGAGAGGCAGCAGTGTAGCCTCTTCAATTCCTTTACCAACATTTACAACGATCTGTCCCGGCTTAATAAAGGCTTTTGCCTCTTTTGCTGTAGATCGCACATAAGGGGATGCCACAGAAAATACGATAATATCCTGATCTGTGCATGCTTTTTCCAGATCACTTTCAATCTCAATGGTATCCGGCAGTTTTACTCCCGGCAAGCGGTAAATATGCTCTCTGTGCTCATTCAAAATATCGATCTCTTCCTGTACTTTTGACCAGATCGTAACCTTATGTCCGTTATTTGCACACAAAATAGCCAAGGCGGTTCCCCAGCTTCCAGCTCCTAAAAAACTAACTCGTTTCATCTTTTTTCTCCTTAAATATACTAATATTTTATCCTTGTTTTTTCTCACCAAACTTACGCTCTGTACCATTCAGCAGTCTTTTGATATTTCCGGCATGTTTAATATATGCCAGGATCACAAAAAGCATCGACACTATGATCATATACACTGCCACAGGGCTTTTAATAAACCGGCACACTGTGTAGATTGGGAAATACCATATTACCATCAATGAGCCAAGAGATACATATCTTGTCAGTGCTACTACTGCTACAAAAAGTACGATACCTCCTGCGATCATCCACCACCCCAGTCTGGTCCCGGCCGAAGATGCCACGATCACCGCTGCTGACACAGCAATTCCTTTTCCTCCCTTGAAATGAAGTTCAAAAGGAAAATTGTGACCGATTACAACGCCCAGTCCCACAATCAAAGTAAACAGATATGTATACTCCAGATCCATGTCCATGCGGGGACACATAACAAAACGGACAACCAGAGTCGGAATAAACGCTTTCAAAAGGTCTCCTCCAAAAGTCAGTGCTCCGCCCTTGGCTCCCATGGTACGCAGAGCATTGGTCGTGCCTATATTGCCACTGCCCTCTGTCCGGATATCGTGGCCATTCATTTTGCCCACAATATAGCCGGTAGAAAAGCACCCGAAAAAATATCCTATCACTAATAAAATTATCGCAAGTAATCCATACACAGTATCTTTACTCCTTTTCTTTTCTTTCCCTGATAAAGATCCGGATCGGAGTTCCGGCAAAACCAAAAGTCTCCCGGATCCTGTTCTCTATATAACGCTGATAAGAAAAATGCATCAGTTCTTTGTTGTTCACAAACAGCACAAAAGTCGGCGGTTTGGTACTTACCTGGGTCATATAGAATAATTTCAGGCGTTTTCCTTTGTCTGAAGGCGGCTGCTGCATGGCTACCGCTTCCATCAAAATTTCATTCAGGACTCCTGTCTGGATCCGCAGTGCATGATTCTGGATCACTACATCCAGTACATCAAAAATCTTGTTGGTACGCTGGCCGGTCAGTGCCGAAATAAACATGATCTCAGCATACGGCACAAAGGACAGGATATCCCGTACCTTTTTGGTGAATTCTTTCACTGTGGAATTATCTTTTTCCAGTGCATCCCATTTATTGACCGCTATAATAAGGCCGCGGCCCCGGTCATGTGCCACACCTGCGATCTTGGCATCCTGCTCCGTAACACCTTCTGTGGCATCAATCACAAGGATCACCACATCCGCTCTTTCAATAGCCGCAATAGTACGGATGATACTGTATCTTTCAATGTCCTCTTTGATCTTGCTTTTACGGCGCAGTCCTGCCGTGTCAATAAATACATACTCTGTATCATTGTGAACGATCTCCGTGTCAATGGCATCTCTTGTAGTACCAGCCACATCTGAAACGATCACACGGTTTTCTCCTAACAGACGGTTGATCAGCGAAGATTTACCGGCATTCGGTTTTCCAACTACCGCAATCTTCGGTCTCTCATCTTCTTCCTGTTCGATCTTGTCCAGATCGATCACGTCCAGCACGGCATCCAGCATATCACCCAGCCCCAGTTTACTGCTGGCTGATACAGGGTGCGGATCCCCTATGCCAAGATTGTAAAACTCGTACACATCCGGCATATATTTCTGAAAATTATCTACTTTATTTACAACTAAAATAACCGGCTTGCCGGAACGACGAAGCATATCTGCCACTTTATAATCTGCATCTACCAGTCCCTGTCTCACATCTACAATAAACAAAATAACATCGGCTGTATCAATGGCTATGTTGGCCTGCTCTCTCATATGTTTAAGCATCTGGTCTTTGCTGTCCATCTCGATTCCGCCGGTATCGATCAGTGAAAAAGAGTGGTTCAGCCAGGTAACATCCGCATAGATACGATCCCTGGTCACACCAGGATAATCTTTCACGATGGAAATCTTTTCTCCTGCTAATGTATTAAACAGAGTTGATTTTCCCACATTCGGTCTACCTACAATGGCCAAAATTGGTTTTCCCATAATTATCTCCATTTCTTTATCTATCTTATCACAATCGTTATTACTATATCACAAAAAATTATTTTAGACAAGTTCTGTTACCTGCCTTCAAACGCATTCTCATAATGGATCAGTTTTTCTCCTATGATCATCACCACATCAAAACGCATGGGATGCCATTCACTGATACCATGTTCCATGCAATAAAAACGAGCTCCCAGACGGTTTTTGTTCATCTTCGCATTGGTCACAACACCTCTGGGAGCCTCATAGGCTGCATTTTTCCGATATTTTACTTCTACAAAGCAAAGACACTCTCCATCCAGTGCGATCAGATCTAACTCCGCCGCCCGGCAGTGATAATTTCTGTCCAGAATCTTATATCCTTTAGATTCCAGATATCTGGCTGCCATTTCTTCATAAAAAGTGCCTGTTTTTCTTTTATTTTCTCCCTGCATCCAAATATCCCCCCTGTTATCCTCTGTTATCTTTTGATTTTTTCCTGTATGCGGTCCATATTATCAACAAATACAAGAACTTCTGCTACCACAGAATACAGTTCCGGTGGTATGTACTCACCAATATCCAGTACAGACAGAGATCTTGCCAGTTTAGCATCTTTGTGCACCGGCACATCTGACTCTTTTGCCACTTCTACAATCTTGTCCGCCAGATATCCACGGCCGGATGCAACGACTTTTGGTGCTTTCTCGCCGGTCTCATACTCCAGTGCTACCGCTGTCTTCTTTTCCTGCATCCAATTCCTCCTTTATTGTTTCACCCAGTTATGGATAAAGGTGCGCCTGTGGATCGGACATGGACCATATTTCTGCAATGCCTCTCTGTGGTCCGCCGAACCGTATCCTTTATTTTTCTCAAAGCCATATTCCGGATATAACTGGGCATATTCTTCCATCAGGTGGTCCCTTGTTACTTTTGCCATAATACTGGCTGCTGCAATGGAAAGACTTCTGGCGTCCCCCTTTATGATCCCAATCTGTTTGACTGGTATCTGTGGGATCGTAACAGCATCATTTAACAAAAGATCCGGCACAACATTCAGATCCTTCACTGCCAGCGCCATCGCCTCATAAGTTGCCTGCAAGATATTAATCTCATCAATCCTTGCCGGAGAACTCATACCAATGCCATAAGAAACTGCTTTCTCCTTAATTATATCGAACAATTCTTCTCTTTTTTTAGCAGAAACCTGCTTGGAATCATTCAGCCCCGGTATTTTCAGTCCTTTGGGAAGGACCACAGCCCCGGCTACCACAGGGCCTGCAAAAGGTCCCCGTCCTGCTTCATCGATACCACAGATACATTCATATTCTTTTCCGTACTTTTTCTCAAAGGCAAGCATCATTTCCAGCCGCTCATTTTCTTTTTCACAGGCTTGCATCTTCTTCTGGCAGGAAAGCAGAAGTTTCTGCACTCCGCTTCTTGGATCGGATTCATATTTTTTCATAAGAGAAGTCCACTCTCCCATGTCTGTCATTTCAAATTCCTGCCGGATTTCTTTTATATTCATTTGAGTCTCCTTTTATTTCCTTATGTTTTTCCAAAGAAAACAGCCGGCCGGCAATGCGGCTGGCTGCTTTTTTTATGTTTACTGCAGATTAAACAAATCTCTGGCTGAGATGGTTATATCTGTATATACTTCTTCACCCTGCACCATAAGGTTTTTCTTAGTATTATAAACCCGTCCCTGAGTGTACACACGCAAAATCGTGTATCCATTCTGCCAGTCTTTCAGCTTGTAAGGAACATAGAATGTAACATCTGTGGATACCGGATATCCATCGGCCCACTGTGTACCTTTCTCATCGGCGACCTTCTGCTTGTGAAGGATTGTGGTATCTGAATCTGCATATTCTCTGTATAAAACTTTAGTCAGATCCGTCGTTCCCAGTGCTGTAAGCAGGGCCGGTTCATGACTTTCGCAAGCCGAACTGCTGTATTTGTCTTTGCCGGTATCTTCCGGTTTCATAAAGACGGTTCCAAGTATGGCTCCGGTCTGGTCGTTTACATTGGACACCTTCACTCTGAGATACAATGTATCATTTGTCTTGTACTTGCTGTCCTTATTATAATCAATCAAAACATTCACTTCATCCAGACGAGTATATAACTTCTTCTGTTTCAGAACCTGAACCGTCAGCGGTACTACTTTATCATTACTGTTATTCATGATCTTGTAAATAATATCCAGGGTCTTACTGATAATAGCTTCAGAACCGGATGGCGTGATCAGTGTAGAATGGTTTTCATTGGAATTAGAACCATCACTTACCAGTGTTACATTCTTCTCATCTTCACCGTCGGTACCGGAATGGTGGGTATATGAAACATCTTCCGCCGTAAAAGGCTGGTTCTGGTTATTGGTATCAAAGAAGTTGGCGGAATAACCATACTCCACATACTTATCTACCCCAAGATTTGTATTCTGATTTCCACCTAACTCAGCCGGATAGAATGTCAGGGCATTCCACAGATAATAACTCTTTTTCTTGTTAAAATCCGAGATACTGTCGGAAGTAGCCAGCGGCCTTACATAATAGCCGGTTGTCTTGGCTGAGTAGTCATTGATACCAGAGGTAGACTTCAATTTTACTGTCTGGATATACGGAAGAATGTCCTCCATAAAACTCCGCTTGACACCATCACTGTGTCTGGCCAGAAGGTCAAACTGGATACTGACAAGGTACAGTTTTGCCACATTATTCAAGGCACCATTCATCTGGTAGTTCTGACAGTCCTTTGACATATACATGGTAGTTTCTTTGGACGAGCTGTTTCCGTCTACACCATTTCGAAGCATACTTCCCACTTTCTGGGTCCACACAAGGGGAAGGTTTTTATTGGTACTGATACGCTTCATGATCTTCACGCACAGATCCCATTCCAGATCATTTGTCTCAAAGGTTGGAAAATCTGCTTCCTGATTAAAATCATAATCTTTTTCGCCCATCCAGAATTTATGATACAGCTCATACACATTTTTAATATTACTTGTATCTGTCTTGTGGAAGGATGAAATGTATACCATGTCCGCTCTCTCTACCATATCTACTGTAGCACTTGTATCGTCTTTGGACATTTTATTCAGTTCATCCGGCGTCACACATACTACCTGAAGATTAAAATTTTTGCAATCCTTCTCATTATTAAACTTAAACAAAGACCGTTTCAGTACTTCATTAGCTTTCAAGTTATAATAGCAGTAAGTATAATAGGACTTTTTGTCACCCTTGTCATAGTTAAACTCATATGTCTGAATGGATGCGTTGTATTTCACAGTATAAACTGTCGTAAATTTAGACTGCATGATCACACGACCATACTTGCTTTCATATACACTGACCGGGATATAATAACCGGTATCCTTATAATACTGCCAGAAATTATCATTGGACGTCAGTTCTTTTCTGTCTGCAGGAATCTGGGTCACATCCGTTACATATTTCCACTGATTCTGGCTGCTGTCAGAACTTACTGTCAGTTTGGAAATATTGGCATTTACTACCTGGGACCATTCATCCTGCAGGGCATAATCACCCTTGCCGGCTCCCACATAATAAACATAACCACCATAAATCTGGTCTAACACTTCCTTATTTGCTTCTTTGCTGATCTGCCAGTTTTTATCATCTGAAAGTCTGGCTGCCTCTACTGCTTTACCTGTGCTGTCTAAGCGAAATAAAGAAGGATATTTTACCGCCAGCTGTTCGATGGTCATTTTTTCGTCTTTGACAGACTGATAATCCTCGTCTGCAATGCTTGGCGTACTGATGGTATATGAATAATCTTTGGAATCAGTCTTATTTACGCTCCAGTTACCGTAATCTGCTTTTGCTTCATCTGTGATGGCATTTCCCTGATCGTCACTGCCGGCCAGCACACTCTGATTATCCTCCACCAGATTTGCCGACGAATAATTCCACTGGTTCTGGTTCTGTCTGAAGGTTAATTTATCCGATGTGACCGATTTCTCATAATGGACTTCCGAACCTACTGTCTTTTTCTTCTTGGTCCAGTTATATTTATCGGTAAGAGAAATGTCCCGGATGGCTTCTCCTTCTAAGTCTTTCTTAAAAAGATCCGGATACTTCTTGGCCAGCTGCGGAACGGTCAGATTGTTATAATCATCTTCCGTAATCTGATCACTGTTTAATTTCACAGTATAATATTTACCGGTGTAGATCATCTTGACAGATTTTTTTTCTTTATCATTTCCCTTGTCTACATCGTCTTCATAACTGTAAATGTCATAATTAAAATCTACCATCCAGTTGCCAAACAGATCCTTGATATTATAGTTGTCCATGTTCTGCTCTGTGATGGATGCATTTTTCGCCTTGCTGGCATCAATGCCGATCTGCATTACATCAAAGGGATATTTATTATTATCAGGATTCAGATAAATCATCTGCTGCATGGCCTTATCCGGCACAATCTCCAGGATAATAAATGGATTGGAATCGGTTCCCTTAGTTCCTACGCAGGTAGGTACTTTATCATTTAAAGGTGTGGCTCCGGTACCCTGTGAGCCTTTTTTATTACCACCTTCGTCTGTTACAAATACATCGTTGCTGTCCATTACTTTTACCGGCTCACTGTCTGTGTCTCCGGTATACTGCAGATAAATAGACTCTTCACTATACTTGCCGAATACATGTCCGGTCTTTAACAAAACCAGTCCCAGAGTACAAACCGCTGTAACCCCAAAGATCCATGCAACTTTACGAGACCATTTTCTTTTTTTCATGTTTTGTCGCCTCCTATTATTTTCTCAAACTGATATCCCTCTGACACTTATAACTTACATCATCTTTTTTCATTTCCAGTTCCACACTAAGCCGGTTTGTGTGGCTGGAAGATGTAACTGACTTTTTCTCACATTTAAGACTGGATACATTCTCAGCCATTAAATGCTTTTTATCGGCGGCAAAGGATGGGACAAAATGTTCCACATCACTTTCTTGTCCGGCCTCTTTGGCCAGATCATACTTGGATGCAAAATAAATGTTGCCATCTTTTTCCCAGTAAAAATAAGTATCCGTAGCCGAAACTTTTCTCTCTGCGGTTCCTACATTCTGCACCGTCTTTTTCACAATGGTAAGGAGTTTTGCTGAATCACTCCAAACGGCACTATCCGCTTCCATGGTATAAGCACTGATATGGTTCATGGCATCTTTTGCCTGTTCCTGCAGATCCACTCTCTGCTGTGTACGTCTCATAGTAGATGTACAAAATCCCATGATCATCATGATGGCCAACATCACGATGGAAGAAGCAGCAAGGGCGATCAGCATTTCAACCAGTGAAAAACCCTCTTTACTTTTTTGTTTCATGGTTTATCCCCCTTTTTCCTTCTTTAATCAATGAAATGTCTGCCGGTGTCCTTTACAACGGTAATGGAATACGTTCTGCCATTATCATCGGTAACCGCAATCTTTGACGGCGGTACATATGTGTTGCCACCGTCTGTAACGGTAGCAAAGGCACCATCCTTTTTGCGGATCGTAAAGGAATACACATCCCCGCTTCCAAGCTCTGTACTGTCTACCTGGATCTTCATATTATCTTTACCGATTTTATGTCCGGTGTCATCCGGCGTGCAGGAAGCACTTCCGTCGTACTTTATGTAGAAATCACCGTCATATCGGTAAAGATGCATATACGCAGTTGTATTCTTGGACATATTCAATGTTTTTAATTCTGAGAAAGCGCTGTTTATCTCCCCTGTCATCTTTCTGGCATCCGCCTGGCTGATATAATTCAGACTAAAGGCAGAAAGTCCCACAAGAATCCCCATGATGGCAATAGTGATAACCAGTTCTATCAGTGAAAATCCATCTTTCTCTCTCATTTTCTGTCCTCCTTCCCGCATCAATAAGCATTCTTAACCCAGTTCTGGTAGAATACACATTTATTCATTTCTGTTGTATCCTGTGACAAGCCTCCATTAAAGGCATAGAAATACTTGGCAAATTCATCATCATATTTGATTTCTTCCAGCAGATTGCCAACGGTGATCATATCATACTCCAGTTTATGGTTCCCTGTTACGGTGACTTTGCCGCTGGCTAAGATCAAACCTTTGAAATCTGCATCTACCGTCACATCTCCTTTGACGATCAAAAGCCCACTGTCTGCCGAGGTAACATTCCGGTCGCCGTTTACCACCGTAACACGACCGATCGGGTTGCCGTCTTTGTCACTGTAATCTTTGAATACAGTGCTGCCCACTTTGGAAAAATCAATGATCCTTGATGATACTAACGGAAGATCCAGCGAATCATCCAGACGGATATTGGTATCTCTTCCTGTTCCTCCGGAAGAAAGCAAGGTTTTGCACTTACCAAGGTAATCCATGGCAATCTTTCTTCCATCCTGTAAAAGGTTTTCTCTCGGTGCTCCTGAACTATTGTAATAGTTGGAACTTTGAATACTACTGCCGGCTGACGCCTCGTAGTTATAAACAATATTGGCTGCGATCAGACACAGATTGCCGGAAAACTTCGTTTTTCCCATATCCGGCACACTAAGGAAGGACTGTGCCCTCTCTTTTAACTTACTCTGATTTTCTATAATATTGCCACTTTCATCTTTGATTTCCACTACGCCGGTATAGTAATCTTTAAAGTACTCGTTTGCCTTTGCCTCACTGGCAAAATTCAAAAATAAGTACACATAATCACCACTGGCACCATGAATGTAGTTGGCAATATATGGTTTTGCAGGATTCAGATAATCCTTCAGGGCTGCATTGCTTAGCAAATTGGCTTTTACATCACTTTCTACCGTAGCTGTCAATTCCGGGATCGCCATGGGATTGTGGTCCACCGATTCCGGAATACAGGAATCCGGAACCAGATATGCCAGCTGGTTACTCTTGATTGAAAGAGATTCACCGGTAAGGATATTGGTGGTGGTAGAAGTATAATCCGATTTGTTCTGGGATACAAACGCTCTTCCTGCCAGAATCATCTTGTCCAGCGAATTGGCATTGAGAGTCGTATTCAGGCCATTTACAAGAATAGCACTGCTATACTCAGAATTTAAGCCCTCTCCTCTTGAAGAGTCATTTTGTTCATTGTAACTATATCCATAATACTTGCCGCCAAGATTTACGGTAGCATTGTTATCCTGGATATCCAGATCATTACTGATATAGGCATTTTCATTCAATGTAACTTTTGTCTCCAGAGAAGAATCCGATCCATATTTTAAAAGGCGGATATTCTGAAGCCACAGATCACCAATGCCGCTTTCGCCATTCAGATTCAATACAGATCCGGTGTAAGCATCAAGATTTCCTCTGGAAATAATGGTCTTACTGTTAAAATTCACCAGACTCTGTGTGCCAATGTCAATACCGGTATCTTTGTTTCCGGTGTAAACATTTCCAATAAACTGTGTCCCGATATTGGCATTCTGAACCTTTAACTGATCGTCATTGATGACAATGTAATTTTTTATCTCGTTCAGGGTTGAATCACCCTCAAATTTATAATCCGGTACCTGGAATACAATATCTGACTGGATGGATGAACGATAATCTGTATCATCTGTATAATCTACCAGAAGATTTTTGATGGTCAGAGTATACCCTGTCTTGTCATCATAGTTGGTTACAAAGCAAAGATTGGTACCCGGTACCGTCTGTACGGCATCCGGTTTCTTTGTCAGTTTCTTTACTACATCCAGGCTGCATGTAACCGCTGTTCCCAGGTTATTCTTAATATCGTCTTCTGAATATGTCATACCTCCGCGAAGCACTGTTGCCAGTCCGCTTAAATATTTCTTTGAATATACATCTTTCATATTCTCAGACTCTTTTGTATAATTCTCCAGTACATCCGTATAAGCCGTTTCACTGGCTGTATCTGCATACTCAAGTAATCCGGTACGGACTTCTTCCAAAATTCCCTCTGTCTGATAGAAATTATCGGAAGAATACTTCTCTACAATGACCGTTGACATATAGCGTGTGGCAATGGTCAAAATCGTAATTCCCAGAGTTGCCAGAAAAGTAACGCCGATAATAACAGAAATAAAGGAAGCACCTTCTTTCCCCTCAAAAAGGTTCTTATAAAATTTTCTGTTCTTCAGCCATTTAATCATACTATCGTTCTCCTTTCGATGTATCCAGATGAACTACTCTTGTATCATCATTAAACACCGTTGCTGATTCAGGATAAACATCCACTGAAACAGCGGCAATTCTCTTGCCAGAAGCCTGTTTCTCAATGAAATCTGTCTTTGCCGTGATACCGGTACAGTTGATTCCATTGGTATAATAATTCATCCGCTGGGCTGTCCCTGTTACAGATATACTGAGGGAATAGCCACTGGTGGGAGCCATTACCTTCTTCTGACAGATCATATATACATTTACCTTTTCTGCTTCTGTGGCAAGGATGGATGGATCACAATCCACTTTCACCTCTTCTGCCCCTGTGTCCTTGGTAATGTTGTAGAAAAGGTATATATTTTCTAATTTACTTTTTTCTATCTTTGTGTCGTTTAACACACTGTCAAAATCTGCACCCTCATAACTGTAACGGTAAAAACATTTTACTGTATATACATCACTGTTAGAAGGATCTACCCCTAACTGGATCCAGATCACTCTGGTCATATTAGTTTTAATTTCAGACTGAGTCTTGTCCGGATGATCCGCGAGAAAATGACTAACCGCCACATCTGCCTGATCCGTCTCAGAAAGGACCACATTTTTAGGTGAATAAATTTCTTTTAACTGCGGAGTCTCAAATTCATTGAATTTTGAATCGGTGGTATCACCTGCCGAATTCACCCGGCTGTATTCATAATCCACGGTCACCTTTACCTTAAACTTCTCACCATCTTCCGTCACTTCTTTGGTAAGATGGGATTTGTGATCGGATCCGGCTGCCTTTGAATCCAATGTCCAGCCCGCCTGAGTGGATAAAACATCCTCCACCTCTTCAAAATCATCACAGTTATTTACTTCTTCCGCTACTGCCTGTCCTGCCGTTGTGGCCTTCTGGGTATGCTTTCCTCTGGAAGTAAATACCGATGCGTCTGAAAAGTAAGCCAGGATCGGCAGGGACAATAACGCCAGCACAGCAATGGCGACGATCACTTCCACTAAGGAAAAACCTTCCTTCATGCTTTTCATATATCCCTACCTCCTTGACTTATTTCTGTAATGCACCGAAGATGCTGTCTGTTCCAATGACAATACCGTCGATCTTCGGTTCTATATATGGATTTCCGTTTCCATTGATCTCATAATAGTTAATGGTAGCCGTTCCTGTCAGTTTACCGCTGGTAGCATCAAAGGTATAACTCAGATTAGAAATCGACATATGTTCCTTGTTGTCACGGACCCAGTCCACCATGTCCATGATCTGGCTCATGTTGCCGGTCATATCCACCTCATACTTGGTGTACTTTCCTACCATCTGGCTCAATGTATCTACCTGCTGTTCCGGTGCTTCTTCCACCGCACTTGGTGAAACCGCTTTCTGGCCGGAACCGTTGTTTTCTGTCTGCTCAGTAGAAACAAATTGTCCTTTTTCAATAAACTTCTGGGATTCAGAAGGCCGGATCGCTGTAACACGCACACCGCTGTCAACCATCATCTGGTAAACATTGAAGATTGCCTTCTGCTGAGTCACAGTTGATGGATATTCTTTAACATAATTTTCTGTATCCGCCTTGTGCTGTTCGGAAGTCTGCTTCATCTGATTTACCTGCAACTGCAGGTCGCTTAGATACTCTACCTGTCTTTTCAGTTTCTGTGACTGGGTATCCAGTTCTGTTGCCTGATCCTGATTTCTCTGGAATACGAGGAAAAAGGAACAGATCAAGATCAAAAGGCCCAGGCCGATCAAAATGATTTTTTTCTGCATTACTGTCAACTTATCCATTTACTGCACCCCCTGACTGGCATTTGTATCTGTGATCGCATTGACATTTTTATACTTAAAGGTCAATGTGTAGTTATACTGTCTTCTGCCTGTATTTTCATCCTCTGTTTCTGCCACTTCTTTGATGGTAACATCTTTAATATTGTCTACCTTGTTCATCTGTATCTGTGTCAGAGACAAAGAAGAAAGTCTGTCGTTGCAAGAAGCACTCATGGTAACCGCATCTTCATCGGACTGAATACTCTGGATCTTGAAACTCTTTGGCACCATTTCAGAAAGTTTGTCGATCAACTCATGGAAATGATTATTGTTTGAGTTTGTATATGTTTTGATGTTGCTCATAATATTGTACTGGTTTTCCACATCCGTCAACTCATTGTACTGATCTTCTACCGGTGCCAGTGCATTCTTTCTGGCCTGCAGTTCATCGTGGTTACTGGATGCAGTCATCAGTTCGATAATGGAAAATCCGCTAAGCACAAGACTTACCAGTACCAGACCGGCAAAGATTGCCAGTGCGCCGGTAAGGCTTCCTTTTCTGGCATTTCTGAGAGCCATGGATTTCGGGATAAAGTTCAGTGGTGAAAATACGGAGCCAAAGCAGTTCAAATACTGCAAAATAGCCGCATCAATCACGATCTTTTTGTTAAACCGTACGCCTTCCAATTCTGTTGGTGTCGTCACTTCCACACTCAACTCGTTGGATAAGAGTTCATGGATACCGGCAATGCTGCATCCCACACCCACACAGATTACATTCTGAATCTCTCTGTCTTTGTACTTGGAGTTATAATACTCGATGACACGGGCGATGTTGCTGACCAGATATTCTCCATTATTGGTAATCTCAATTCTTTTGGCTGTAGAGAAATCTCCGGAAGGATTGGCCGCATTCATGCTGTGGACCAGAACTCTCTGAGAAGAAAGGACTTTGTATGCTTTTTCATAATCGTCTACACCAAAAACCGGTTCCTGGATCATGGCATCTGTAAATACCGACACACCATATGGGATAACTCGCTGCAGAAGCATTTCATTGGAGGTAACCACATTGACCAGTGTAGAATCACGGTTGATCTGAATACACAGGGTAACAGAATTCTTTACCTGGCGGCTCATGATCTGGAAGATACTATTTCCATCTCCCTCCACGGAGATCACATTCATCTCAGCTTCTTCTGCCAGTTTGTAATAGGATTCGATCAGATCGGATGGTGCCGCAAAAATACGGACATTACGGACCTTTCCCTGATCTTTGTCCTGATAGTCGCTTCCCTGTACTTTATAAGTAAATATGTACTTATCTACATCTACCGGGAAAAGATCTGCTACTTTTGCCATTACCACTGCATCCATCTTGTTCTTAGCCACAGCCGGGATCACGGTCTCACGGCTGGCGATCTTGGCAGATGCCACGGTAAAGATCACATCCTTCGTATGGATTCCTTTCTCCAGACATGCTTTTTCAATTCTTTTGGCAATCTCTACTTCATTGATGATCATACCTTCACTGACAGATCCTTCCGGTGTCGGTACACGGACACATCCAAATACGGTAGGATTGTTTGCCACATTTTCCATATGTACAATCTGTGTTATTTTTTCGCCCACACGGACAACTACAACCTTCTTAGCCATGGTTCATTCCTCCCCTAGAGTTATTCTTTGTAGTTTTCACAGTTTTCAAGAATCTAAAAACTCTAAAAACTGCAAAGCTCTTTTCGTTAATTGATCATAAGGTTTAAATACCAGTTATATATTTTATCGCCCCAAAGTGCGGCAATCATTATACCTGCTGATAAATAAGGACCGAAGGGAAACTTTCCCCTTTTTCCGGTCCACAATATTTTGAAACATTCAATCAAAGCTCCTGCTACGGATCCGATGATAATAGCAAACAGGGCATGTCCCCAGCCGATACAAAGTCCGGCACAGCCCATCAACTCCACATCTCCCAGACCAAGACCGCTCTTTCCGGTAATTCCCCTGAATAACAGAGCAATCACCAGCAAAAAAATACTGGCAAAAAAGAGACCACCTACATAGTACAGCCAGTTATCCAGATGGAACACAAGGTGGATCACACCCAGGATCAAAATGGTTATATCTACTGCTGTAGGAATCATCATAGTCCGGTAATCGATCACACTTAATACCAATAACGCCGAAAAAAGCAGGCAATACAGCACACTGTCTGCATTCCAGCCATTGATATAAAGGATACCGCAGTACGCAAGTCCGTTGACTGCTTCTACCATTGGATATTGAGAGGAAATGCCGGCGTTACAATACCGGCATTTACCTTTCAGAAAAATCCAGCTGAACAGTGGGAACAAATCATACCATTTCAACTTGTGTCCACAGTTCATACAATGAGAACCCACCGTCACCAGGCTCTCCTTTTTCGGCATTCTGTAAATGCACACATTCAGGAAACTTCCTATCACAATGCCATACAAGAATGTTACGATATAAAGGATAATAGATTCCGGTGTCATAATGGGTTCTCCTTGGTTTTGTTAGGTTAAATTACTTGTTAGAAGATTTGATTTCATTATCTCCTGATCCTACAGAAACAGTGATTGTCTTTGTATCATACTCAAACTTACATGTAATATTCTGACCTTTAGCATTCTCTGATGAAAGTTTCTTTTCCAGCGCACCAAGTCCCGCAGCATCTGTGCAATCCAATGCTTCAGCAAACTTTTTAACATCAAAACCAGCAGGGTTACTTGTAACACCTGAATCGGTGATATCGAAAGACACATCCGCTGTAATCTGCTGAGATGCAATCTCGTTCTTAAATGCTGAATAAACAGTATCAACTGTCTGCTGGTCTTTACCTACTCTTGATTTCTCAAGGTAAGGAATAACTGCCAATGCAACGATACCGATCAGGATTGCCATAATAGCAATAACGATGATCAACTCCACGAGAGAGAAGCCTTCTCTCTCACCACTTAAATACTTCTGAATTTTGTTCCTCATATTTTTCTCTCCTTTTTTTATGTATTCCCTGTTGGGGAGCCTTGTGTGTCTCACAAGCGCTTTTTCTCATTATACAACAAACCCTTACATATTTCAAGAAAAATATTCAAGCAATTTATCCTTTTTATATTTTATTTATACATAATGGCTTATTTTTGCCTTATATTACCTTTTTTTACCAGTAATTTCATCAGGCATTTCCGGCATTTTCGTAAATACCAAGCATTGGCATCAGAACCGCTCCCAGAATACCGCCTACCAGTACAGCCAGAAGGATAATGACCATTGGCTCCATAATGGTGGTAAGGTTTTTGGTGGTCTCTTCCACTTCTGCTTCGTAATACTCTGCTACTTTATCCAGCATGGATTCTGTGGTACCGGTTTCCTCACCGATCTTGATCATATGAGTTACCATAGGCGGGAACACACCGGATGCTTCCAGCGGCTCTGACATAGGGATACCTTCCATGACTTCTGATTTGCAGTTTTTTATTGCCTTCCGGATCACTCTGTTGGAGATAACATCTGCCACAATATCCAGGGAATCCACTATCGATACACCGGACATGATCAGCGTAGACATGGTTACAGAAAACTTGGCTGCCGCATTTTTTACGGAAAAATTGCGAAACATCGGTATTTTTAAAGCGACCCGGCTGGTAAACTGTTTGCCCGGTTCTGTCTTTTTACCGCAGATAATAAAAGTCAGCAGCAAAATAAGTCCTATCGCTATCGCAATAAAATTACTCGTCATAAAATCACTCAGTCCAATTACCATTTTGGTCAGCATCGGCAGTTCCTCGCCCATACTTTCAAAAGTCTGCTGGAAGTTTGGAATTACTGTAGTCATCAAAACAATAATCACACCAACTGCTACTACTAAAACAACAATTGGATAAATCATTGCAGATTTAATCATGGAATTTAATTTCATATCTTTGTCAAACTGCGTACAAATACGGTCAAACGCAATTTCCAGATTACCGGTTGCCTCACCCGCAGCGACCATATGAATCAAAAGAGACGGGAATATTTTACTTTCCATTTCCATGGCATCTGCTAAACTGTCTCCCTTCTCCACATTTACCATGACACGGTAAAGAGCTTCTCTAAGATATTTATTTTCTGTCTGATCCTGAACCATACGCAGACCGTCAATCACAGTTACACCTGCTGTCAAAATACTATAAAACTGTTTACAGAAAATGGTGATATCCTTTTTTTTGACCGGATTTCCAATCGTAATATTCCAACTGGCGTTGTCAAGATCAAATGCTTCACTAAGTTCCAAAACGATGCTGCCTTCACCCTTGAGTTTGCGCATTGCTGCCTCTTCACTGACAGCTTCCATCGTTCCCTTTTTCTCTTTGCCATATTTATCTGTAATCAGGTATTTATACTTTGCCAATTCATTCTCCCCTTTCTCGTGTTTTAAAAACCACCGCTCCCAAACGTAGGACCATCCCAGTCATCCATCTGCCACGAAGGTTCAGCTAACGGTGTTGGCATTTTCCCAGCCGGAATACGTCTTGCCAAATTCGACGGGTCCTGTGCAAATGTCATCGCATCCTCAGCCGTAATCTGATGTGTGCGGTAAAGCTCATAAAGCGCATCATCCATCATCATCATGCCGCTTTGTTTATTGGTCTGGATAATGGATGGTATCTGATGTGGTTTCGCCTCTCGAATCAAATTGCGGACCGCACTGTTGGCATACATAATTTCAAAGGCTGCCACGCGGCCTTTGCGGTCAGCCGTAGGCAGTAACTGCTGGGAAATAATCGCCTCCAAAAGAGTCGCTAACTGCAAACGAATCTGCGCCTGCTGATTCATTGGAAATACATCAATAATACGCTCAATCGTAGGAACCGCTCCAATGGTATGCAAAGTCGATAGTACAAGGTGTCCGGTCTCTGCCGCTGTAACCGCGGTAGCAATCGTATCTAAGTCTCGCATCTCACCAACCAGAATGATATCCGGGTCTTCTCGCAGAGCAGCGCGCAGTGCCCCTGCATAAGACTGAGTATCAATTCCGACCTCTCTCTGATTTACAATTGATTTTTCATGACTATGTAAATACTCAATCGGATCTTCCAGTGTAATAATATGTTTGTTCTGTGTCTGGTTAATAATATGAATCAAAGATGCCAGCGTCGTCGATTTACCGCTTCCTGTCGGTCCGGTAACTAAAATCAGACCACGCTTTTTCTTGACCAGTTCCAAAACGGACTGCGGTAAACCAAGTGATTCCGGACTTGGAATTTCGGTATTCACAAGTCGGATAACAAACGACATCGTTCCACGCTGTTTGAAAATATTGACACGAAAGCGCCCCACGCCTTTAATCGCATAGGAAAAATCGACTTCTCCTTCGCGGTTAAATCGTTCTACCAGACGCCCCGGTATCATCTGTTCTACTAATGCTTTAGAATCTGCCGGAAGAATCCGTCCTTCCATCAACGTCACAAGTTCTCCGTTTACACGGCATTTCGGTGGGATACCTACCGTTACATGAACATCACTTGCGCCCATTTTTCTTGCTCGAATCAGCAAATCATCAATCGTCATTACGACCTCCC
>ERZ780168.326-NODE-326-length-59448-cov-6.021535_pt1 | contig 59448 bp, 66 predicted proteins | sample MGYA00510981_ERZ780168 | MGnify/ENA primary metagenome ERZ780168 (study PRJEB29588, sample SAMEA2158769) | human gut metagenome | biome: human gut; feature: human-associated habitat; material: faeces | place: Denmark | collected 2008/2010 ...
TTTGTTTTAACCTTATTGCCAATAATTGTTTTGTGGTCTGCATAATTATCCTTAATAAACTAATAGCATAATCTTATTAATTTATAAATAACCGCTTGAAATAATTACTTTTATATGTTAAGTTATCATTATAGTAGTATTTTTATTAAAAAATTATGTATTTAATGGTGATTTATGAATATCAAAAAAAGAATAAACGATAATATAAAAAAATTAAATCGGGAATGCGGACAATATAAAAATTCATCGGTAGTAATATTCGGGACTGCATCTTGCGGTAATATGGCTTATGAAACATTTAAGTCCTCGGGTGAAAAAATCGAAGCATTTATTGATAATAATCAGGAAAAAAATAACAGGATAATCGCTGACAATATTAAATGCTATCTTCCAGAAAAATTCATCTCCGAAGCAGCAGAACCTTTTATATATATAATTGCCGCGGGAAATCATTTATACGATATTTTGAAAAAACAGGTTAAAGATTTACTTGAAAAATACAATAAAAAAGGAGCTGTATTCACCTTTAACGAATACGTAATCTCGCAAAACTATAACAGAATTAAAAATGTATACAAATATCTTTCAGACGAAAAATCAAAACAAACTTACGAACAAATAATTCTAGCAAGACTTCTAAATTGTACGGACGGTTTCAAGGAAATTTTTGAGCCTGTACAATATTTTTGTCTGCCCGAATTCAGCCAGTCAGGAATGGCAGACGAAATTTTTGCGGACTGCGGCGCTTATGTCGGGGATACTTTAGAAAAATATCTTTTTTACAGCGGTTATCTTTTCAAAAAGATTTATGCTTTTGAACCTGTGGAACAGGCTTTTCAAGCATTAAGCACAAGAGCTGCAAGATTAAAAAAAGAATGGGGCTTAAAAGATGATCAAATCGAATGTATTAACAAAGGCGTCGGCGATATTGACAAGAAATTATATCTTGCTGAAGGCACTATAGATATCGGCGGCTCACTTATAAAAGAAAGTTATTCCGATGGAAACAGTGAGTGCGAAGTATGCTCTATCGACAAAACTATAGACGGAAAAGTTGATTTTATAAAAGCAGATATTGAAGGTTATGAATTGAAAATGCTTAAAGGAGCAGAAAAACACATTAAAACATATAAACCGAAAATTGCGGTATGCATTTATCATTCACCGTCTGATTTATTCACAATAGCTGAATATATAAAAAAACTTGTCCCCGAATATAAAATGAAATTAAGACATCACAGTACATGTTTTTACGAGTCTGTACTGTATTGTTATATATAAACAAAAAAAGCTCCGATAACGGAGCTTTTTTCTACTCTGCATTATTAAGCGTAACCATATTAATGATAAGACCAAGGAATGAAAGAACAACCGACCCGAGAAATGCGCTTAAAAAACCGTCAACTTCAACACCCGGAGCCACATAGCCCGCTAACATAAATAACAGAGCATTTATAATCAGCGTAAATAAACCAAGCGTTAAAATATTAATCGGCAGTGTGATGAAAACAATCAGCGGTCTTATAAAAATGTTTATAAGCGCGATAATAACAGTCACAAGCATTGCACTCTGGAAGCTGCTTACTTCAATTCCCGGCACCAGCCACGCCACAAAGATTATTGCTAATGCAAACAGTATCCAACGTAAAAGTAAAACCATAATATTTTCCTTTCTACATAACTATTTTAAATTACCGCCCTTATCTTTTCATTACCCCTGAGTGTAATATCTTACTTGCTAATACTAAACTTTATATGTATAATAAAACCCGTAAAATAAAAATATAAGAAATGAGGTTTTTTTATGAAAGAAAATATCTTAATAGGACTTGCAGTGTTAATACTTGCAACAATGTGGCTTCAAATTGCAAATATGAATACTAAAAACAGATATGATGTTGTAACAGGCAGTAATATGCTCACAATCCTTGTTGATAAAAAAACAGGAGAAACCTGGAGAAATTGCATTTGCGGAGAGAAATCAAATGTTCCCGGATGTTGGGAAAAAATGGTTACATTAAATCCTGAAAATTTTAATAAACCTGCAGGAGAAGTTAAAGCTCTCAAAAAAATGGATGCTCTCAGGAAAAAACAGGAAAAATTACAAAAAGAACTTGATAAAACAAAACAAAACCAACCGCCAAAACAAGCTCCGCAAGGGCAGAATGAACCTTTAAGAATAGGCGGTTAACATATAAAAAAAGAAGCTTTTAAAAGCTTCTTTTTTTATTTCTTGTCCAAAACTTTAATTAAATGCCATCCGAATTGGGTGTACACAGGATTTGAAACTTCTCCGACAGGTGTATTAAAGGCTGCTTTTTCAAACTCTTTAACCATCTGTCCGCGCCCAAAATATCCTAAATCTCCTCCGTTTTGACCTGACGGACAAAGAGAATATGTTCTGGCATAATATTCAAAATCTCCGCCGTTATCAATATCTTTTTTAATCTGCTGAGCTTCTGCAGCAGTTTTTACAAGTATATGTTCTGCATGAACCTGTGTATATTCCTCGGCAGACACAACACCTGTTAATAAAAATACCATAATAAATAACTTACAAATGTTTTTAATCATAATTACATCCTATCTTTAAGTTTTACTTATATCAATTCCCCTGCTGACTTAACCATGTTACGCCCGCTGTTTTTTGCATTATATAAAGCCCTGTCGGCATCGTCAAACATTTCCTGCGGAGTTTTAAAATCCGTATTTGAACTTACGCCAATACTTATTGTAACATTCAGGATTTCTCCGCCGAATTTGAAACTATAATCTTCAATTGTCTTACGCAGTCTTTCAAGAGGTATGAGTGAATTTTCGCCCGATGTTTCCGTAAGAATTACCGCAAATTCTTCCCCGCCGTATCTGAATACAAAGTCCGTCTGCCTGAAATTGTTCAGCATCAGATAAGCCGCCTCTTTCAAAACATAATCCCCGCAGGAATGACCGTATGTGTCATTAAATTTTTTGAAAAAATCAATGTCTATTATCGCAAGACTTAATTCGCTTTTGTAACGTTTCGCGCGCTTGTATTCCCGTTCAAAATCACTTTCAAACCGGCGGCGGTTATAAAGCTTTGTCAAAGCATCCGTTACAGACATTTGCTTTGTCTGCGTGTACATAAAATTAATCTTTTTTATAACATCCATCTTGTTATCGTCGGGGATATCAAAACCTTCAATGATATTTTGAATATTTCTCTGAATTTCATCCAAAACATCAGAAGGTATTTCAAAATCTTTATCATTAATATTTATATTTTCCATAACCTCACTTATCATATCAAAAATATTGTCTATAATCCATTTTTTTGCTAAACTTAATGTAAATTATGAAATTATCTGCAGAAGAATTGCTTAACAAATTTTCAAAAAGCTCGTCGCACCCTCTGGAAGTGAGAAGAATTTCCATGATGATTTTTGATGAAGCAAGCGAAAAAATCCGTGAAATGTCTAATAAAGAAAGAAAATATCTGGAAGCTGCAGCACTGCTCCATGACATAGGTTATTATATAGATTCCAAAGGACATAACAAGCACAGCATGAGAATGGTTATAGAGAATGGAATATCAGGCTTTGATGAAAGAGAAGAAAAAATTATAGGCTGCATATGCCGTTACCACAGAGGCGGGCTGCCTGACAAAAATGAACATGAAGTTTACAACACTCTCGAAAAAAAAGACCGGAAAATTATAAAAAGGCTTGCAGGAATTCTAAAAATAGCCGACGGACTTGACAGAGGGCATCTTAATCTTATAAAAAAAATTCATTTATCTTACGATGAGGAAAATAATATTACTGAATTTATTTTAACCCCGAATACACCTGAATTCAGACCTGATATATCATCTGCAATCAGAAAACGCGACTTGTTCGAAATAGGCTTTAAGTGCCAGAGTGTTTTAAAATTCAGCGAATAACATATTGTAAATTTTTTGTTACAAATCTCGCGTTTTTGTAACATTTCTTCATGAAAAATACTTTATATATATAAGGGAAAAATATAAAGGAAAAAGTCATGAGTTTCGATGTAAATGTTTTGAGTACAAAACCGGTTATCAAAGCAGCTGCATCTATGCAAAACGACGGCGGTGCAGGTAACTTAGGCTACATGGCTCAAGGGGAAAAAGAAGAAAAGAAAGAAAAAAAATATCTTGATGAAAGTATTTTTATGAAAAAAGAAGAAGGAGATATTTTCACATTCGACAGAGAACCCGAAATGCCTGAAGAACAATTTTCATTATCTAAGCTTATCGCAGAAATAATCCTCAAAATTAAAAAATTATTTATTAAATAAAAAACTTATTTATGTTAAGATTTTAATATGGATAAGAAGAATAAAATTAAAATCGGATTAATCGGGCTCGGAACTGTTGGCTCAGGAGTTTTTAAGACATTAAAGTCTTTTGAAAATGTAGAAGTAAAAAGGATTGCTGTACGCAATATTCACAAAAAAAGAAATATTGAAGGGTTAGACGAAGCAATTATAACAGATGATGCTTATAAAATAGTTAATGACCCTGAAATTGATATTGTTGCAGAACTTGTCGGAGGCTTAGAACCTGCTTTTGATTTAATAGCAGCCGCAATTAAAAACGGAAAACATATTGTTACTGCTAACAAAGAATTACTTGCAAAACGAGGCGAGGAACTTTTCACAATAGCTGAAAAATATAACAAAGTAATATTATATGAAGCCGCAATTGCCGGCGGTATTCCGATTATTATGCCGATAAAGACAATTCTTGCAGGCAATAAAATTAACCATATTGAAGCTATAGTAAACGGAACAACTAATTACATTTTAACAAAAATGGATGTTCAGGGTGCTCAATACTCCGATGTTTTAAAAGAAGCTCAGGAACTCGGGTACGCAGAAGCGGATCCGACAGGTGATGTTGAAGGATTTGACGCCGCATACAAAATTGCGACACTGGCTTCAATAACTTTTCAAAAACGTATTAAAATCGAAAATGTATATAGAGAAGGTATTACCAAAATCCGCGCGGAAGATATGAAAGCCGCAAATGATTTAGGTTATAAGATTAAACTTATAGCGTCCGCACACATGGATGAAAACGGAAACGCTGATGTAAGAGTTCATCCTATGCTTGTGTCAAAAAAATCAACTCTTGCGCATATTGACTATGTCACAAATGCGGTTTCATTGAGCGGACATCCCGTCGGAAGCATTACACTTTCAGGTCCGGGAGCCGGCGAATTTCCGACCGCAAGCTCCGTAGTCGGCGACATTCTGGCAATAGCCGCGGAACTCGGGAAGTCTGAATATATCCTTCCGATGATGAGATGCAGACATAGTGAAGCTGCAAAAATGATTGATATTGCCGATACAACAAATAAATATTACATCTCAATAAATGCTAAAAATAATAAAGGTGTAATAGGAAAAATCGGAACAATATGCGCCGATAACAATATAAGCCTTGCAAGTATAGTACAGCGCTGTGTTTCTGAAGACAATACCGCAGATATCACGGTTATTACCGAGCTTGTAAAAGAAAAAGATATGCAAAACGCAATTAAACAAATTGAACTTGACGGAAATAAAGTTCAAAGCCTTATAAGAGTTCAAGTATAAAAAGGAAAAATAATGTATACAGGATTAATCAACACATTCAGAGAATATTTACCGGTAACGGACAAAACACCGGTCGTAACATTAAATGAAGGAAATACTCCGTTAATCAAAGCAGATAACTTAGCTAAAAAAATCGGAGTAGAAGCCGAAATTTATTTGAAATTTGAAGGATGTAACCCCACGGGAAGTTTCAAAGACCGCGGAATGACAATGGCCGTATCAAAAGCAAAAGAAGCACATGCCGGAGCAATAATCTGTGCATCAACAGGCAATACATCGGCCTCTGCTGCCGCTTACGGGGCTAAAGCCGGAATGAGAACTTTTGTGCTTATTCCTGACGGCTATATTGCACTTGGAAAACTTTCACAGGCTATGATGTACGGAGCTGAAATTATCGCAATTCAAGGCAACTTTGATGAAGCTCTTGAAATGGTAAGAAAAATTTCCGATAATTATCCGATTACACTTGTTAACTCCGTAAATCCGTACAGAATTGAAGGTCAAAAAACAGGTGCTTTTGAAATCTGCAATGCGTTAGGTCAGGCGCCGGATTATCATTTTATACCTGTCGGAAACGCCGGTAACATTACTGCTTACTGGAAAGGCTACAAGGAATTTCACAAACTCGGAAAAATCCGTAATCTTCCCAAAATGATGGGATTTGAAGCAGAAGGAGCTGCTGCAATAGTTAAGGGCGAAAGAATTTTACACCCTGAAACAATTGCAACGGCAATTCGTATAGGAAACCCCGCAAGCTGGAAATTTGCCGAAGCCGCACGAGATGAAAGTAACGGTATGATTAATTTTGTAACTGACGAAGAAATCGTAAAAGCATACAAAATGATAGCATCAACCGAAGGCATACTTGCAGAACCCGCAAGTGCCGCATCAGTCGCAGGTTTGATTAAAGTTAAGGATCAAATAAAAGAAGGAACAAAAATTGTTTGTATATTAACAGGAAACGGTTTAAAAGATCCTGACAATGCTATTAAATATTCAAATTCTGATGTTAAGAAAACATCATCGGATATGACGGAAATTTTAAGAGCAATGAATATTTAAAAAAAGAAAAAGACTGCATTTCGCAGTCTTTAATTTTTTTGTTTCCCTTTAACCTTATTTTGTTTCCTTATATTAAAATTTACGGAACTATACCAAAAAACTTTACAGTTTTCCTTCTATTCTATTCTATTCTATTCTATGAGGGATTATAAGCGGGTTTCGGGCATATTAAAACTCATATTTACAATTTGTTACATGATAAGTAGCAAATCACATTACACTATTACAATAATTCAAAAACTAATCCTTTTCGGATAATCTTCCGGAACTTTCCAGCCGTTTCTGTGAATAATTGCTGCACAATAATTTCCATTGCCTTCTTTACATCCGTATGACGCATCAGAATATAGAGTGTGTTCATCTCCGTCCCACAAATAAAGATAAGCTTCCATCCTTTTATTATACAAATATTTCCAACCTTTATTATTACTAATCGGGTAAAATTGAAAAGCAAAAGCACATACTCCAAAACTTTCTGTTTTAGGAAATTCCAAACATTTCTCAGCATTTTTCGGAAAAAATACAATTTCCCGATTTTCATGAGCCTGATACGCAAATGCGCTGCCGTCAGCAAAATAGTAAAGTATTCTCTTTTGCCCATCACCATCTGTTAACTCTTTTTTTTCTATTATTTTTAAATACGGGGCAAGATATTTTTGAAAAGATAAATCGGAAATATCTGACTTATTTATATATTCACCGTCATCATCTGTAGTCTGATCAATAAAATAATTCCAATTTTCAACTTCACCATTTTCATTAACTGAATGTAAAATTGCCTGATTCATTACAGAATAAAATTTTTTTAATCTTGTTTCAACAACACTTGCCCTATAATCAGCAATCAGATTCGGTAAGGTTAATGCAGCTACAACGCCAATAATACCCAGTGTTATCAAAACTTCAGCAAGCGTAAAAGCAATTTGACCGTTCGATTTCATACTCATATTCACAGTTTAACATTTTTAACAATCTTTGTCAATATTATAATACTACTTTTTAATAATTATAATAATGTTTATTAAGTCTTTTAATACTATATCATTAAAGAATGAACGGAGATGACTTATTAAAAATTTTCGGTTTTAATGTAAAAGTCGAAAGAATGAAAAAAGGGTTAACTCAGGCTCAATTCGCCGAAATATTAAATGTGCACGAAAAGCACATATGTAAAATTGAGACAGGAAAACAAAATGTCACATTAAAAACGCTTGCAAAAATTGCAGATGCTTTAGGAGTAAAAGAATCAGTTTTAATAGAAGATTTCAAAGGCAAGCCATAAGAGCTTGCTTGCATATTTCTCTTATTGGTTTCTTAAATCTTCCGTAATTATGCCGCCTGAACCTCTGTCAATCTCTCTTTTTATTGGTTTATCATTTTCATCAAAGAAAGTTTTAACAGTTCCGCGTTCTTCTATTTTTTCAACCCGTTTACCGCTTTCATCATAATGAATATAAGTTGTAAATTCGTTCGGGAAAACAGTAATTATCTCGGATTTTTTTGTATTATTGTCATAATACTCTATATCATACTCTTTTTTAATCGCAAGTTTGTTATTCTCATCATAAACAGATTCGTATTTATAAATAACATTGCCTGCATCATCATACTGATTGCCTATTTCAAAATTCCTGTCACGCGCAAAATCTAATACAAGCCGGTTTTGCTTGTCATAACTTCTGAAAATCAAAGCTCCGTCAGGGCATTTTTCATAAACATTTAATCCTAACCCTTCCTGTTTTTCTATAACCTTAGTACCGTCAGGCTTTATGTAAGAAGGAGCCATAGGGTCATTATTCTCTTTTTTTTCAAACGGATTTACAAAAAAATTTTTAACCATAGTATAACTTCTATCGGTCAAAATTCCTAAAACTTTAATTTTCTCATACATTTGTACTAAATTATGCTATAATGCAGGTATGAAGAAATTTATTCTTTTATGTTTTATATTTCCTTGTTTAGCTGCAGCCTCAAGCGAATTAACAGAAGATTATCTTGATATAGCAACTAACTATGCCATTTACGGGAAATACACAGACGCGATAATTTATCTTGATAAAATTTTACAGCTTGAACCTTCTGCAACTAATATTAAAGATTTAAAAGATACACTTTTGAGAGTTAAAAATCCTAATTCTAAATCTTATCTGACTACTAAATATAAAAATATCAGAGATGCAAAAAATTACAAAATGCAAGGCTGCAGCTCAAAAGAAATTTCTGCACTCAACGCAGACAGTAGTGACTTCTGGGCGATTTACTCTCTTGCCGAACACTACAGAAATGAAGAAGATTATAAAAATGCAATTTACTTTTATCAAAAAGCCGCAGCTATAAAACCGGAACAATCACAGATTTATCTCGGAATAACACAGGCTTACATAGCGGTTAATGATTATCCGAATGCACTTAAATCAATAAACAAATATATTGCTTATAACAAAGAAGCTGATATTGCCTATGCATTAAGGGCTGAGGCAAATATGAATTTAAACAGCCTTAACGAAGCTGAGAATGATATAAAAAAAGCTTTAAGTATAGATGAAAACTTATCCTGCCTTCTAATTGAAGCAAAAATTTTATATTTAAAAGGCGATTATAAAACCGCACATGAAAAGTTAAATATTCTGGCATCAAACATGCAAACCGCAGAAGTTTACAAATATCTTGGTTTATGCGATTATGCATTACACAATTACGCATCGGCTTTGCTCAACATTGACAAAGCAATCATACTCTCTGATGACGACAAAAATTTAAATTCAAAGTATGATGAAATAAAATCAGAGTTGGAAAAGAAATGACAAAAAGGCATAAAAAATATAACATAAAAAAGGAAACAGCTATGACAAGAATAAAAAACTGGTCAATCTCCGTATTACTTGCAGGAGCAATGCTTTTCGGGCTTCAATGCTACAGCAGCACCTCAAGTTTAAAGTTTGCACAGGTAAGCGACGTTCATTATTATACGGGACAGAATAATACGACTTATAAGATGATTGCCGAATCACCGAAACTTTTAGATGATGCAATTGATCAGATTAATTCTACACCAAATGTTTCTTTTGTAATGTTTACCGGAGATCAGATTGATAAGCCTTTTGAAAAAGAATTAAGCGCATTTCTGCCGCACACCGAAAAGATAAATGTTCCCTGGTATTTTGCATTCGGCAACCACGATACAATGGTCGGAGGATACTTAAATCCTTCAGTTTACATGCAGCTTATAAACAAATACAATAAGAATTATAAATTTGAAAAGTCATATTACTCGTTTGTGCCTCAGAAGGGGTATAAAGTTATAGTTTTGGACACGATTATCCGCGACAGACTGACGTCAAACGGAAGGATAGGCGATGAACAGTTAAAATGGCTTGATAATGAACTTGCAAATTCAAAAAAAGATACTGTTTTAATTTTTATGCATGTTCCAGTAATCGAACCTTACAACAGCCCTAATCACAGACTTACGGATGCTGAAAAAATGGAAGAAATTCTTTCCAAATATAAAAATCCGATTGGTGTATTTCAGGGACATTACCACGGTGCAAAAATTACTCAAAAAGACAACATATTATATGTAAGTTGTCCTGCGCTTGTTTCGTATCCGAATGCTTTCAGGATGGTAACTGTTTCAAATTACAGGAACAAAGTTGTTTTTAACATAGAAAATAAAGAAACAAGATTAACAAATATACAAAAACTTGCTAAAATACTTGTATTCGGAACAACTGTCTATACAGGCGAAGAAAAAGACCAAAATGCGACAATAACAATAAAAAAATAGGAGCGGCACTCTACACAGCCGCAAGGGCTTTGTACAAATTTTAAAAAAGGAAAAAACAATGAGCGAATTCAAAATAAAATTCAGAGGAGTAAGAGGAAGTTATCCTATAGCTGACAAAGACTTTTTACAATACGGCGGCAACACTTCCTGCGTGGAAGTAAATGTCAACGGACACTTGATAATCCTTGATGCCGGAACCGGGTTGATAAATATAGGGCACGAGCTTATGGGAAAATATATTTCATCGGGAGCAAATGCCGAAGAAAGAACACCTGTTAAAGCTACGGTATTAATTTCACATATTCACCAGGATCATTTGCAGGGATTTACTTTTTTCAGACCGCTGCACATTCCTTCATCCGTAATAAATGTTTTCGGCAACGTAAACTACAATGAAAGTCTTGCCGACGAAATGTCAGAACTTCTTTTCGGAAAATCTTTTCCGCTTGATTTGGGCGACATTGCAGGAAATTTAAATATTAAAGATTTAAATGAAACTGAAGGAATTATTCTTCGCCATGGAGAAGCACCTATTATAAAACGAATTGAAACTGAAAATGATGCAAAAGTTGAAGGTGATGACGTTCTTATTACCTGTTACCGTTCATACGCACACCCTCAGGAAGGCGTGTTAATTTACAAAATCTCATACAAAGATAAAGTTTTAGTTTACGCCACTGATAAAGAAAGTTACCCCGGCGGCGACAAAAAACTTATAAACTTTGCACGCGGCTGCAACTTACTAATCCATGATGCACAATATACAACTGAAGATTATCTTGATGCTTTTGCACCAAAACAGGGTTACGGACACTCAACATTCGAAATGGCAGTTGATGCAAAAAATCAGTCAGGTGCGGAAAAACTTGTATTTTTCCACTATGATCCGGGTTATGACGATAACAAATTAAACTGTATTAAAGAACATTATAAACAGGATGATATTTTCTTTGCACAGGAAGGTATGGAACTTTCACTAATTTAGCTAAAATGAAAAAAAGTTTAATAATATTTTTATTATTTTTAAGTTTTGCCGCATCAGGCTACAGAAAACCTGATGTGTATGTGATTGATGCCACAAAAAACGCTTATCTTCATAATAATATGGGGCTTCGCTATATGAACGAGCGTTTGTATTATGCCGCAATTCAGGAATTTAAAATTGCAATAAGCTTAAATCCGAATACTCAGGCAACAGCGGTGTATTACAATAATATAGGAGATGCCTATATGGCAATCGGATACCCTGATATGGCGCGTCAGCCTTATGAAGATGCCGTAAAACAATACAGTCTTAATTTCCAATATTATCAGGATCTGGCTAAATGTTACAAGGCATTAGGATTAGTAAATTCAAAAATAAAAGAATACAGCAGAGAAGGCAACGCACTAAATAAGGTAATGCTCGGGCTTCTATATGCAGAAAGCGGGAATTTAAAGCGCGGTATAATTACCCTTGACGAATTTTCAATGTCCGAACCCGATTTGCTTATAACTCCCGCAGTCAAACAGCATATAAAAGAATTGGTTAAACAAATTGATGATTTATAATCAAAATTTAAAAACGTATAGGATAATCATCAGGAATTTTCCAGCCGTTGCATTCAATAAGCATTAAGCACAGAGCGGAATGACCCGTTGAAGACTTACATTGTGACAATAATAGGTTTCTGTTGTCAGTACAAGATGAAACTCCCCATTTTTCTGCCCAGGGTTTTACATCAACAACCCCTTTAGACAAATCCATAAAAAACGTAAAATATTCTTTACCGCTGATATATTTACTTTTAGTATTTTCTCTTATCAGTACACCGATTTGCAGTAAACCGCTATTTTCATTTATGCCGTTAGGAACATGAATAGTTTCTCCGGTTTTTAATTTTAAACCGCTTGCATATCCGCCGTTCATAGTAAAAGAATCGTTACCGTCAGAAGATGAAACATATACTCTATACCCTGCAAGCTCACTTTCATTTATAAAAGAGCTCCCCGGTAAATATGGTAAAAAATATTTTTTTATTACATCTGCAGATCCTGCGGGTTCCCAATTTTTCGGCTCGCCGTAATCAACTTCGGCAAGTTTTACAACGCTGTTTAATACAGATGCAATTCTTTTTAATCTTGTTTCGGCAATATTTTTATTGTGATTTGAAATCAATACAGGCAGTGTCATAGCTGCAACTATACCGATTATTCCTAAAGTTATTAATACTTCTGCGAGTGTAAAAGCATATTTGTGATGTGTCATATCACTAATATAACATTTTTTTATTATTTTTTCAACTCTGCAAAAGCTAAACGGAGCAGCTGTTAAATTGCCCCCCCCCCGACTTTTCCAAAAATTAAAGATTTTTTCATAATTACCGCTCCTTTTATTCTTATACTTTATTATTTTAACATATTTATTTTAACTTTTCAATTAATTCAATTTCTTCTTCAAATGTCATTTGAGGTTTTATAAGCTTTTGTTTCAGTAATTCATCAAATATTTCCTGATATTTTGGCGACGGCTTTATACCCAGATTTTGCAGGTCTTTACCCGTAACTGATATTTTTATATTGCGCAAACTATCCAAATAATGCCGTGCACCTGCTTCATCTTTCAAAATTCCATAAAGCAAAATACTTTCAATACGAACATTTTCAAAAGCTTTATAAAGTTCAAAGTCGTTTTTCAATATCCTTTTCGGCACATCATCAAGAATTTTTTGCTCAATTTTTGTAAGAGGCAGACGTGATAAATCCCCGAGCACTCCCGCATAAATTAACCACACATTCTCCGGTTTGTAATCATTAACCAGATTTTCAATATTAGTTTCAGGCAATTGAACATCATTTTCAGTTACAAGTTTATAAATTTTTTCATTAATAAATTTTTCAAATGCAATCTGGGAATTAAGATTAAATGTTTCTATAAGCTCTTTTTTAACACGTTTGTAACTCATGTCATAATTTATATTTGCTAAATAATCTTCCTGCAAACGGCGTGTGTGTTCATCCGGTTCAAAGCCGAAACGCACAGAAAACTTTAATCCTCTGATAATTCTTGTAGGATCATCAATAAAGCTTTCATCATGCAGTACCCGCAGTTTTTTATTTTTTAAATCCTCAAGCCCGCCGGCATAATCGACAATTTCGCCTGTAGCAACGGATTTTGCAAGCGCGTTAATCGTAAAATCGCGGCGCATTACGTCTTCCTTTAAAGAACATCCTATTTTCTCCACAAAGGGCAGGTGTCCTTTACGCGGATAACTTTCCGAACGGGTTGAAGCAAAATCAACCTCACGCCCGCCGACATTAATCCTGACTGTGCCGAAATCAGGATTTTTCTGAATAACTTCCCCGAAACGCGGACAGTATTCAATTGCATTCCCTACATACGTAATATCAATATCAAAAGATTTTCGACCGAGAAGTTCATCACGCACAACCCCGCCGATATAAAACAATTTGTTTGAAGTATCCTTTATATTGATGATTTCCATAACAGCTATTTTAGCGTAAAATATTAGAAAATGGAACAGGAGTAACAACACATGCTACAGGAAGCTTCACGCGCTATAAATTCCGCATTTAATAACAGTTTTATAAAAAAGTTAAGCCAGTATCTTCACGACTGTGTAAGAGAAGAAGTTAAAAGTTCGACGTTCAGAAACCTTAAAGGAGATAAGGACAACAAATGGATTTTCCTTAAAGGCGAAGAACAGCTTTTCTCAACAGGTGCCGAATACGTATCTCTTGACGGAAGCGATCCGAAATTGACAGAGCTTATGATTCAGAGCGATTTGGGGCAGAAAGATAAATACCTGATTTACGGCTATCTTTTCCTTGTCGGCAAAAGTTCAAAATCAAAAAAACAAAACGAATTTTTAACCCCGCTATTATATATGCCCTGCAAACTTGAAAGAAACGGCGTAAATATAAACTGCCTTCCTCTTGATGAAGTTTTATCGCTGAATACAGGCGCGCTTGCAGCTTTAATGCGTAAAAACGATGATGAAGATGAAGTTGATTTACTGCTTGAAGGAATTCTTGATGTAGTTCCCGATTTACCTATAACGCAGGAAAAACTTGATATTTTCCTTACAACGTTAAAATCTCTTGTTCCTGAAGTTGAAATTGCGGAAAATATCGGAGATTACAAAGAAGACGACAATATTACAAAGGCTAAAGATTTCTATAAAGAAAAAATTGACGGCGAAAACCTTGATGAAATAATTGAGGAAGAAACCGAGCAGGAAAAACAGAAAGTAAAGCTTGAAAAAGTTGCCGTAACCTATCAGAGTGCAATTATTTTAACTAAAAGGCCATCTGTAACAGCAGGTGTTCTTCATGAATTAACTCAGATTGCAGAAAAACCTTCAGGAGTTTATAGAGAAACAGCATTAAATATAATTAATGAAGAGTATGCACAAAGCAAAGAAAAATCAGTTCCTTTAAAGGATATGAATAAAATTACGGATTTCTACCCGATAACCCCGCTTTCTTTAAGCGACAGCCAGTTACAGGTAATAAAAAACATTGATAACAGCAAATTTGTAGCGGTTCAGGGACCTCCCGGAACAGGTAAATCACAAACTATCGTAAACCTTGTTGCACATCTTGTTGCAAACGGGAAAACAGTTCTGGTGGCTTCCCGTATGGACAAAGCCGTTGACGTTGTTGCAGAACGTTTAAATGAACTTGGCGCATCACACATGGCGCTTCGCGCAGGGCGTTTGAATTATCAAAGACAATTAAGTGAAGAATTAAATAACCTGCTTTCCCAAAACAGCGACCTTGATGAAGGCGTTGAAGATATTCTTCTTGTTGATGCAAAAGATATGAAAGAGCATCTTGACATGCTTAAAAATATGGAAGTTAAGTCAGAAACCATAATTAAGCTTGAAAAAGATTGGCACGACAAATTATTGGAAGTTGAAGAACAGGAAAAACTTCTCGGGCAAAAAGAATTCATAAAAAAAAGCCTGAAAAAAGGTGAAATTGATATTGTCGCGGGAATTATAAAAGTTCTTGAACATAATATGGAAAAAGCAGGCTTTATCTCAAAAATAGCAAACTTCACAAGCCTCGGCCAGCTCAAAAAAATTCTGAACTTAAAAGAATTTGAAGTTAATTATGATAATCTCGGAAAACTTAAACAGGAACTTGATTTTGCCAGCATGGAATGGGCTTTAAGAAAAATAGAAGCCGATATTCAAAAAACAGGCAATCTTCACATGCTCTCCGAACAAATAAGGACTATGAAACGCAAGCAAAAAACACTTGCAACAAACATTTTGAAAAACAAACGCCGTGAAGCGTTAAAAGAACTTCTCCGCGATGAAAATAAACGCAGAAGATTAAAAGTTCATGCAAAATCGCTTGTTACAAACAGAAAACGCCTGCAAACAAATATTCTTGAAGAAGAAGATTTTAAGCCGCTTCTGGAAGCATTCCCCTGCTGGTGTGTAACAACTTATGCAGTATCGGATTCACTTCCTCTTAAACCCGGAATGTTTGATGTGGCAATCATTGATGAAGCATCACAATGTGATATTGCAAGCTGTTTCCCGATACTTTTCCGCGCAAAACGCGCCGTAATCGTCGGCGATGACAAACAATTACCACACCTTTCATTCTTAGAAAAAGCAAAAGAACAATCATTCTTAAGTCAATATGGAATTCCTGACAAATACCAGCTTATGTGGCGTTTCAGAACAAATTCAATGTTTGATTTAGCCGATTACTATTCTATGAATTCCGTTATGCTTGACGAACATTTTAGAAGTCTTCCGCCAATTATTAACTTTTCAAATCACGAATTCTATAACGACAGAATTCGCGTAATGAGAAAAGATAAAACAGAAGAAAAAGTTCTTGAAATGGTTGAAGTGCTTGACGGAAAAGTAGATTTTGATGCAACAAGAAACCTTCCTGAAATTGAAGCATTAGTTAAAAGACTACATGAAATAATCATAGAAGACGAACGCCGAAACCCCGATAACCCTGTTTCAGTCGGCATAATTTCGCCTTTCAGGGCGCAGGTTGAACAATTAAAAGTATCTGTTTCAAAAGTTCTTTCAGATTACATGATTAAAAAACACCAGATAGAAATAGGTACAGCTCACACTTTCCAAGGTGATGAACGTGATATTATGCTAATTTCCTGGGCAATTGCAGACAATAGCTACAATCAAAGTCTGATATTCTTACAAAAACCAAACCTATTTAACGTAGCAATCACAAGAGGCAGAAATAAAGTTATTAATTTTATTTCTCGCAATCCAAGAGAATTGCCTGAAGGCCATTTTAGAAACTACGTTTCCTACATGCAGCTATACCAAGATAGAAAACAAGCCATGCTATCAGGTGACATTGATGAAAATATCTATAAAAACCAGCTTGAGCGCGAAGTTGCAGAAAAAATAAGAGAACTGGGGCACAGAGTTGTTGCAGGTGCAGAAATTGCAGGTTTAAGCGCTGATTTGCTTGTTAATGATAAATTCGTAATTGAAATAGACGGTGTTGAAGACAAGAACGCCGATAGAATTTCTAACATGAAGAAACAGGCAATAATAGAACGCTCAGGCTACAAAGTAAAACGTATAACATTCAGAGAATGGCACTATTCACCAAAAGCCTGCCTTGACAGAGTATTGATTGAAGAATAAAATTTACCACGGATAATCGTCCAGAATTTCCCAGCCGTCAGCCATGATTTTTCCGCCACAGCTGCGTGAATACTCTGCAGAATTTTTAATATTGGCTGCTGTACAAAGATTTTTGTTTCCAAATCCGGATATTACACCATTATTTGTATTTATTATAAACTGAAATACATCTTTTCCTATTACATTAGGCTTTTTAGGACCGTTCAAGTCTATTGATAACAGTTGAAGACGTTGTCTGTTATCTTCCGTAGAATTTATATTATACGGTCTTAAATATGCATATGTTCCGTCACCGTAAATAAAACCGGGCACATTTGCAAATTGTCCGTAGTATACATAATTATTTTTATTAGATAAACTCGCATAACCTGTAATATCATAACCGCATTCATTCATTGTTTTACATACTTTAATTATTTTTATATAAGGTTTCCAATATGTTTCAAAATACGCTAAATTATCTTCATAAGAGCTCGATGGCTCAGTAACCGTCCAACTAGAAGCATCTCCAAATTCATATTGCGCTTGAACCAGTGCCTGTGCAAAAGTTGAATATGCCTTTTTTAACTGGGCGGACGTTTGCTTTTTCTGATAATTGGTAATAACTGCGGGCATAGTTAAAGCAGCAACAACACCAATAATCCCCAGTGTTATCAAAGTCTCCGATAAAGTAAATGCTTTATTCATAATAATGCTCCTTATAATTTGTCGCTCTTGGCGACAGTCACTGTCAGTAACATAGCATAAAATATAAATATGTGCAATGACTTTAAAAAAGAACTCGGCGTTAACATAAGGAAAATAAGATTAAATAAAGGTTTTACACAAGAAACCCTTTCACTTGAATCTACGGTTTCACGCTCTCATATTGCCATGATTGAAGCCGGGAAAAGGGATATAACTATAAGTGCACTATATAAAATATCCAGAGCTTTAGGAACCGATATGAAAGAAATTTTTTCATTTGATAACATTAATAAATTTAAATTTGATATTGAAAAATTTTATCAATAGCTCTTTAAAAGGATTTACAGAATATAAATATTTGCTTATAATGCATTTATGTTTAAACGAATTTTGTTGGTTATTATAACATTTGGCGCAATGATACAAAACGTATATGCGGGAGACTTGCACTTTAACGGCTTTATAGCTGATGAAGCTCAGGTATTATCGTCAAATAACGAAGCATCATTAAATGCGCTTTTATATGATCTTCAGAAAAAAACAAAAGCGGATATTGCTGTTGTAACTTTAGCTGCACTTGACGGACAGCCTATAGAAGACGCCGCTCTTAACATCGGTCGAAAATATAAAATTGGAGATAAAAAGCTTAATAGCGGTGCTGTAGTGCTTGTTGTTCCAAATGAGAGACAAGCAAGAATTGAAATAGGATACGGACTTGAAGGAGCAATAACCGATGCACATGCGGGAAGAATTTTAGATGACTACATGATACCTTATTTCAGACAGAATAACTACGAAAAGGGTATCATTGACGGAACAACCGTACTTGCAGTTGATATTGCAGATTACTACGGCGTGAAAATTTCAGCATCAAAACCAATTCCGCCGACAAATGATGAAGGTTCAGGGTTAGTTATTTTATTATTTTTTATAATATGGCTTTCGATATATTTCTCAATAAGCAAAAACGGCGGGGGCGGAGGCGGATTTTATTTCGGAGGAGGCTCTTTCGGTAGCGGAGGCGGAAGTTTCGGCGGTTTTGGAGGAGGAGGAGGCTTCGGCGGAGGCGGAGCTTCACGCGGATGGTAAAAAATTTTACACAATTATAAAGGAGATATCATGAAAAACACAGGTTTAATTATTTTAGGAGTTCTAATCCTTGCAATAATAGCGATTGCAGGATTTTTCATCGGAACTTACAACAAATTGCAGGTTATGGACGAAAATGTTACGGCAAACTGGGCACAGGTTGAAAACCAGCTTAAAAGAAGAAACGATTTAATTCCAAATCTGGTAAATACAGTAAAAGGTTACGCAAAACATGAAAATGAAATTTTCACAAATATTGCAAATGCACGTGCCAAATTATCAGGTGCAATGAATACAAACGATGTTAAAGCGGTACAACAAAGCACAAACGAATTAAACAGTGCACTTTCAAGACTGCTTGTTGTTGTTGAAAATTACCCTAATCTTAAAGCCGATAAAGCATTTACAGGTCTGCAAGACGAGCTTGCCGGAACTGAAAACAGACTTGCAGTCGCGAGAAGGGATTACAATGAAAGCGTCAAAACTATAAATACAATTATAAGAACGTTTCCGACATCTCTTGTAGCCGCTATGTCAGGAGTTAAGTCAAGAGATTATTTTGAAATTACAGAGCAGGAAAAACAAACGCCGAAAGTTGAATTTTAAACAAATAAAAAGCCCTCAAAATTGAGGGCTTTTTTAATATTTATTTTTTTTACTTATTCAGCCTCTTTGATAACAACAGAAGCATTTTGCCCGCCAAATCCGAATGAATTTGACAATGCGACATGAATGTCTGCTTTTCTTGCTTTATGAGGTACATAGTCAAGGTTTCCGACTTTTTCATCCTGATTATCAAGATTAATAGTCGGTGGAACAATACCTTCATTAATAGCCTTAATACATGCAATACATTCAACCGCTCCCGTAGCACCGAGTAAGTGACCATGCATAGATTTTGTAGAACTTACAAGAAGTTTTTTATTTTCATCTTTGCTTCCGAACAATCCTTCAATAGCTTTAGATTCAGCAATATCGCCTAAGCCGGTACTTGTTCCGTGAGCATTGATATAATCAACATCCTGAGGTTTTAATCCTGCATCTTCAAGAGCAAATTTCATAGAGTTTGTAGCACCTTTTCCTTCCGGATCCGGAGCAACAACATCATAAGCATCAGCTGTCTGACCATATCCGACAACTTCTGCATAAATTTTAGCGCCGCGTTTTTTAGCATGTTCGTATTCTTCAAGAATAAGAACTCCTGCACCCTCAGACATAACAAAACCGTCTCTGTCAACATCCCATGGACGTGAAGCTTTTGTCGGCTCATCGTTACGTTTAGATAAAGTTCTTGCACTGGAGAATGCGCCTATACCTACATCACAAATTGTAGCTTCTGCACCGCCTGTTACCATAATATCGGCATCACCGTATTGAATAGCTCTGAAAGCGTCGCCTACGGAGTGAGTACCTGTCGCACAGGCAGAAACAACAACTTTATTAATACCTTTGAAACCATACTTCATAGAAATACGACCAGATGCCATATTTACAATCATCATAGGAATTGTAAACGGAGAACATTTGTTAGGCCCTTTTTCAAGAATTCTGATATGGTTTTCTTCGAAAGTTCTGAAACCGCCGGCTGCAGAACTGACTATAACACCGATTTTATAAGGGTCAACATCTTTGACTTCTTCTAATTTAGCGTCTTTAATCGCTTCATCAGCAGCTATAACGGCAAACTGAATATATCTGTCCATTTTTTTAGCTTCTTTAGGATCAAGATATTCATCAGGGTTAAAATTTTTGCATTCACCTGATATTTTTACAACGTGCTTATCAATATCAATAAGCTCTGATGTACTAATTCCGCTTTTTCCTTCAACAAGACTATTCCAAAATTTCTCAACACCGACACCGAATGGTGTAACCGCTCCAAGTCCTGTGATAACTACTCTTCTTTTTGTCATCTCTTTACCTTTTAAATTAATTCTGATAAATATACGAGGGGAAAATGAATATTCAATTTTCACCCTCGCAACTTTTTATAAACAGTGGCTACACGCACAACTCTTATTTGTGAGAGTCGATGTAGTTAACTGCATCTTGAACAGTTTGAATTTTTTCAGCTTCTTCATCAGGAATTTCGCAGCCGAATTCTTCTTCAAAAGCCATAACTAATTCAACTGTATCTAAAGAGTCAGCACCTAAGTCAGCTGTGAAGCTAGCTTCCGGAGTAACTAAAGCTTCATCAACGCTTAATTGATCTACTACAACTTTTTTAACTTTTTCGAATGTACTCATTTCTAATTTCCTCATAATTTAAATTGTATACTATACTATTTGTTCTCTAATATTATACTTAGAGCAAGATTTTTTTGCAAGGAATTTACAATCCTGCAATCATATTGTTAAAAATCTTAACTTTTACTATATGATTAAAGCGCCTGCAACTTCGATTGCCTGACCTGATACATAATCAGCATCTAATGCCAGATATTTTACAGTTTTAGCAATATCTTCAGGAGTACCCAATCTCTTCATAGGGATAGCTTTAAGATATTCTTCGATATTAGGAAGATTAGCTGTCATTGCTGTTTGGATAAAGCCCGGGCATACTGCGTTAACTCTGATATTTCTTGAGCCGAATTCTTTTGCAAGAGTTTTAGTCAAGCCGATTAAACCTGCTTTAGAAGCTGAATAGTTTGCCTGACCGGGGTTTCCGTGTAAGCCTACAACGCTTGACATGTTAATAATTGATCCCTGACGTGCTTTCATCATGTGTTTAATAACGGCATGGGTTACGCAATAAGCACTTGTAAGGTTAATTTTGATAACTCTTTCCCACTGTTCCATATCCATTCTGATGAACAGACCGTCTTTTGTGATACCTGCATTGTTAAGCAAGACATCAATTTTACCGTGTTCAGCAATCATTTTATCAACATTTGCCTGAACTTCTTCATCATTTGAAACGTCAAATCTGTAGAAATAAGCATTTACGCCGCAAGCTTTAATTTCATCTAAAGCCGGCTGAGCTTTTTCCGCTTCGCAAATATCATTAATAATGATGTCGCATCCTGCTTTTGCAAGCTCTAATGCGCAAGCTAAACCGATACCGCGGGAACCGCCTGTTACCAATGCAATTTTTCTTTCAGTCATTAATTTTCTCCTTATAATTGTCAGGTTAAACCCAACCTGCATCTCTTCTCTGTTATTATTATCCCTATAACTGTGATTATAGCATAAAGATTACCGTAATCACAGTTTATGACTTTTTATTACATACTTTGTAACATTAAAATTCGATATCGTCTGAATATTTCTTATAATTTAATTTATTGTTCACGAAAATGGACTTTAAACAGCCGAAATTATTATCATTAGGCTCCAATTTTTTGTCTTGCACTATTATTTGATGCACATCAGCTCCATATTGATTAGGCCCCTTAAATTCTCCGTTTACATCGATAATAACTGTCGCACATCTGGTTTCAGTAATAGTATAAGTTTCACCGGTATAAAAACCGTTTTCATCTTTTTTGTTTGCCGTGTATGTATACGGAATACAATTATCCCGTATATTACGTAAATAGATAGAACTGCCGTCAACATTATTAATTCTCGGGAAACCGAAATTTTCTAAAGATATTCCTCCTGTACCGTTATTCAAAGGAGTTGCAGTCTTAACCTTATATTCGCTCCCGCAGCCTTGATTTTTTGCTGTACAAACCTGTGAACCATTATAAAATTTTGCTATATTTTTTGCAATTTGAGCGGCACTTTCTCCGGTAGCAAATATGTCAGCATAATTAGTACATTCATTTTCGGCTTCCATTCTTTTAATCACATTTAAAAAATTTGTATAACTTTTCTTTGCCTGACTAATTAATACCATGTCTTTGAAGTGTTGAACTAATGCAGGCATTGTCAGAGCCGAAACTGCTCCGATCACTCCGAGCGTAACAAGAACCTCTGCTAATGTAAATGCTTTTTTGCTCATAATATTCCTCTTTCATTCGTAAAACAATTAATTTTATGCAATTTATAATTATAATACGCATGATTTTAAGTTATTTTCATTCGTTTGTCAATATGTTTTAAAGAAAAATAGAGTATTATCCTATTAATATAGGAGATTAAACATGGACTCATGCAGAAAAATGCTCGGCAAAAGAATTAAAGAGCTGAGAAAAAGCAAAAATCTGACACAGGAAAAACTTTCCGAATTAGTTGGATTTGAGCCGAACCATATTACGAAAATTGAAGCCGGTAAACATTTTCCCCAGCCGGAAAAACTTGAAATACTGGCAAAAATATTCGATGTGCAGGTCAAAGATTTGTTCGACTATGAACATAAAATCTCAAAACAAACACTGAAACAGAAAATTATCGAATGGCTTGATGATGCACAGGCTGCAGAGATAGAATATGTTTACAAAATGATAAACAGTTTAAAGGAATTAAAAAGAGAAATACGGCGGGATTAAAAAAACCAGAGTCAGGCTTTGCCCCGCCGTAAACCTTTTATAAATTGTCTAAAATTTACAATAATTTTCATTATTGTGTACTTGATTTACATAAGCACTATATGCAGAACCTTGTCTCATTGAAGTTTCTAATGTTCTAATATTTTCATCTGCATACTTTCTTGCTACATCCATAGGTAAAGAGCATCTGGTATCCGAACCTCCCATTTGCTCACGTATAATACACTTACCATTTTTCTTACCGTAAACTATCAATTTAAAATCGATATTCTGTCCGAACATTTCTATTGAAGGCAAACTGAATGTTCCGGCAGAACAGGTTTTTATGCTGTTATAATAAGCCATTTGAACTTTATAAAAAGCATCATTTTTATCTGAAGCAGCAATAACAAAATTCGATGATAATAATATCAAAAGTAAAAGTATTATTTTTTTTAGCATAAAATCACCTTCAAATCGTTAATTGCTGCATCCAATGATGCTTTATCAAATATATTAAAGACTTTAGCATCAGGAACAATTTTTTTATTCAAACCTGCCAGTACCTTACCGGGTCCGATTTCAACAAAAATTTCAACACCGTCGGCAGCCATTTTTTGAATTGTTTGGGTCCAGTGAACCGATGAATAAATTTGTTTAGGCATTTTTTCTCTAAAATCACTGCTTTCTGTTGTTGCAGATGCATCGACATTTGTAATTACAGGAACTTGAGCATTGTTCAATTCCAATTCAGACACAAAATTTGCAAATTCATGCCCTGCATCTTCCATAAATTTAGAGTGAAAAGCACCTGATACAGGAAGGGGAACAACACGTCTTGCACCTTTAGCCATAAGAAGTTCGCCCGCCTTAGCCACAGCAGCTTCGTCACCTGTGATTACAACCTGAGCAGGAGAATTGTAGTTTGCAACATCAACATACCCAACTTGAGATGCTTCTTTTAATGCTTCTTCCAAGGCACCTCCGGGAGCGTTTAAAACAGCAGACATAGCACCGCCATTTTTTTGCCCCATAAGATCTGCTCTTTTTTGAATAGCTTTTAAAGTTGTTTCTAAATTCATTACTCCCGCACAATACATTGCACAGTATTCGCCTAAAGAGTGACCCGCTGTATAGTCAGGTTTAACATCACATTGTGATTTTAAAGCTTCCAGAGCGGCAATTGACATTGTAACAATGCAAGGCTGTGTATTAAACGTTTGCTTCAAGGCATCCTCAGGACCTTCAAAACACAGTGTTGACACGCTTTTTCCCAATACTTTATCAGCCGTATCAAAAACAGATTTTGAACTTTCAAAATTATCATACAAATCTTTTCCCATGCCGACAGCCTGCGAACCCTGTCCGGGAAAAAGAAAAGCTATTTTTTTAGACATAATTTACTCCTTATTTAATTTTTCTGCTTGTTTAATAAATACATCGTCATTTAACAGACCGATTTTTTCTTTGCAAAACTCACATAAAGGTTTGAAAGGCTTACAAGCATATAAAGTTTCAGTTTTAGCCTCTTTAACTTTTTTTACAAAAGCAGGGTTACCGTAATGAAAAACAATGGTTCCCGGTTTATTTGCCTTCCCGATTTTAATGCTCATCAGCAAATACCCTCTCTAAGTCTTACAATTGCACCGCCCCATGTCATTCCTGCGCCAAAACCGCAAAGAACAGCGGTTGTCCCGAGTTTCACATTACCTTTTTCAACACTTTCAGCTAATGCAATAGGTATTGAAGCCGCAGAAGTATTGCCGTAATACTTGATATTCGTAACAACTTTATCATCAGAATATCCCAATCTTTCCTGCACAGCCTGAATAATTCTGATATTAGCCTGATGCGGAATTAAATAGTCAATATCTTCAGGTTTTAAGCCTGCATTTGAAATAAGATTTTCAACATAATGAGGAAGAACTTTAGCCACAAATGTATAAACACCGCGTCCGTTCATTCTTATACCTTTGGGTTTTTCTTCATACTGTTCAACCAACGGACAGTTTTTACCGTCAAACGAAAGCTCAATTAAATTCCCATAGTTTCCGTCAGCTTTGATATCAACTGCAATAACATCATCAATTCCATCCTCTGCCTGAGTTACAACCATTGCACCCGCTCCGTCTCCGAAAAGAATTGAGGTAGCTCTGTCTTCCCAGTTAACAAGACGTGAGTTATTATCGGTCGCAACTATCAGAATATTTTTGTACATCCCGGAAGAAATATATGCTTTTGCAATGCTTAACCCGTATATTAATCCCGAGCATGCCGCAGTAATATCAAAAGCAGGAATTTGAGCTTTAATACCAAGTCTTTGATGAATATGACACGCAATTGCAGGGTACAAATCAGGCGGAGCCGAAGACGCCGCGATAATTAATTCAATATCATCAGGGTTCATTTTTGCTCTTTCCAAAGCTTTTTGCGCAGCTTCGAAACCTAAATCTATTGCATTTTGCTCACCTGAAACAACACGTCTTTCTTTAATTCCGGTACGTGTATAAATCCATTCGTCAGATGTTTCATATAATTTGGTTAAATCATCGTTAGTAATAACTGTTTCGGGTAAACTGTATCCGACACCCGCAATTCTCAACGGAATTAATTTATCTGTCATATATTTTATTCCTCATAAAACTTAGCTATTTTTTCGTTAACGCCTGTTTCTACAGCGTGTTTTGCAACTCTGACGGCATTTTTAATTGCGTAAGCTTTGCTTCTGCCGTGAGAAATAACGGTAATGCCTTTAACACCTAAAAGCAGTGCACCGCCGAATTCTTCATAGTTAATCTTTGTATAAATTCTTTTCATAAACGGTTTTGCAAGAAGTCCGATAATTTTACCGGCCAAATCAGCTTTAAATTCCTGTTTCAACATTCTGAATAACATTTGTGATGTACCCTCGGTAACCTTCAAAGCAACGTTACCTACAAATCCGTCACATACAACAACATCGCATACACTTAAGAAAATTTCTTTACCTTCTATGTTTCCGACAAAGTTTAATTTTTCCTGATGCTGCTCAAGAATTTTATATGTAGCCTGTGCAAGTTCATTACCTTTACCGGCTTCTTCACCAATATTCAAAACACCGATACGCGGATGTTCAATACCGAGTACGTTTTTAGAGAATGTTGCACCCATAATTGCAAACTGGTATAACATTTCGGGCGTACAATTACTGTTGGCTCCGCCGTCTATAACAACAATAGGTTTCTTAATTGTAGGTAAAGTAACAGCAATAGCAGGTCTGTCAATTCCCGGTATTCTTCCCAAACCAAATAAGCTTGAAGCCATTGCAGCCCCGGTAGAACCTGCCGCAACAACGGCATCAGAGCTTCCTTGAGCTACAGCATCAACAGCAAGAACAATAGATGACTTTTTCTTTTTACGAATAGCCTGCCCGGGGGCTTCACCCATTTCAATAACTTCCGATGCGTGGGTAATTTTTATATCAAGTTTGGATGTATCAATTTTAACACGATATTTAGCGGCTCCGCCTTTGCCGTAATCGGTCATAAAACCTTCATGGGAAATCTTATCGAGTTCCTGTTCAATTCTGTCTTGCTTTCCGACTAACTCAATTGCGACCCCGTATTCTTTAGCCGCCCATACAGCTCCTGCAACTATCTCATGCGGAGCATGGTCACCACCCATTGCGTCTATTGCTATTCTCGTCATCTTATCCCTCTCAAAGTCTTATATTTAAATTTATAACGGTTAAAAGGCGGGGACTGAAAAATTTTTCAGCCGCCCGACTTTTATAGAGTTATTTTTCTTCTGTTTCAGAAGTTTCTTCTACGGGAGCTTCTTCTTTTGCTTCTTCAACAACCGCTTCCGCTTTAACTTCTTCTACTTTTGTTTCTTCAGCTTTTTCAGCTTTTTTAGTTGATTTTTTAGCAGGTTTCTTTTCTTCTTTAACCGCTGCTTCTTCAACTCTGTCTTTAATGCTTACGGGTTTACCTTTGTAAGTTCCGCAAGCTGTGCATACTGTGTGTGTTAATACTGTTTCACCGCAGTTAGGGCACTTTGTAGTTTCCGGTTTTGTAGCTTTCCAGTTGCTTCTTCTGTGTCCTTGTGCTGAGTGTCCTGTTCTTTTCTTAGGTACTGCCATTTTCTTTTTTCCTTTTTTATTTTCTTATACTACTTATATTTCTTTTTTACCTTCGATTTTAATGTTTTTGAACACATCTAATCTCGGGTCGGACAAATTTTCTTCTTTAAGAAATTTATCCCCATTACAATTTATACCACAAACTTTCTTATTTGGTAAATTTAATATTACAGATTGATACAATAAGTCATAAATATCAATTTCATCTGCACCTTCAAGATCTGTTACAAACTGACCTTCTTTAAGCTCGAACTCTTGCCCGTAATCCTCTAAAAGAGTATTTTTTGCAAACATTTCGTCGATATCAAAATTCAGTTCATATTCAAACTCTTTAAGGCACAAATCACATTCAAGTTTAACAATTCCTTTAACATTTCCTCTTACTTCAATAAAGTCCCCTAGAGATTTTATTTCCAAATCGGAAGTCACGGGGGTAACACAATCTAATCCCTCAATTTTATCTTCAAAATGAAAATCAAGAGTTTTAGAAGGAGTATTTTCAAGTTCTTCTATTGAAATTTTGTAATTCATTAAAGTTTATCCTACGTATTGTTCTTCCTGAACAGCGAGAGCCGCAATCTGATTTGATATAAAACATACTTTTTTCAAAGGTCCGAGAGTTTCTTTTTCGATTAAGACTGCTGCTGTGCTTTTCACTGCCTGCTGCAATTCTGCATAAAGTTCTTCGGGTTTCTCAACATACAAAACAAGAGGTGCTGTCGAGCCTTTCAAGAATACAAGTACCGAAATTCTTTTTTTAATATTCTGAGCATTAAATTGTTGTGCCATTTTGCACTCCTTTTCTTAATTATACAGGTATAATGAATTATAAAATAAAAGCAGGCGCATTGTCAATTTTTAAACAAAAAAGACAGGATTATTAATCCTGTCTTTTTTAATTTTACCTAAAACCTATTTCATAAGTTTCATAGTTTTTTCGATAATTTCATTTAAGCTTTCGGCTTTTAATGAAGCTCCGCCGATTAAAGCACCATCGATATCTGATTTAGACATTTGTTCTTCAATTGTAGAAGGCTTAACAGAACCGCCGTAAAGAATTCTGATTGCGTCAGCTGCTTCTGCTCCCGCAGCTTCTTTCACAACATTTCTAATCATAGCGATAACTCTGTTAGCTTCATCAGCATCACAAGTTTTACCTGTGCCGATAGCCCAGATAGGTTCATAAGCGATTACTGATTTTGCAACATCAGCAGGAGAAATTCCTTCCAAAGCAGCTTTAATTTGTCCTGCAATCCAGCTGTCAGTAACGCCTGATTCTCTTTGTTCAAGAGTTTCACCGCAGCAAATAATAGGAATTAAGCCGCCTGCAAGAATAGCTTTTGCTTTTTTATTAATCATTTCATCTGTTTCCGAGAAATACTGTCTTCTTTCGGAGTGGCCGATAATAACATAATCACATCCTGCATCTTTCAACATTTCAACAGAAATTTCACCTGTATATGCGCCTGATTTTTCCCAGTGGCAGTTTTGTCCTGCTATAGAAATTTTGTTTCCGCCGCATCCGCAATCACATCTGACAGCTTCTACTGCTGCAATTGATGTAAACACAGGAGCAATGACAACTGTAGGCAATTCAACCGCTGTATAATCTTTTACAAAATTTTTAACCCCTTCAAAAACTTCTTTAGCTTCTGAACGCAATAAATTCATTTTCCAGTTTCCTGCAATAATAGGTTTTCTAGACATAATATTCTCTCCTTTTCCTTTAATTAATTATTATTATATGAGGAAAATATTTTATTGCAACGAGTTAGACTTGAAATTTATAAAAACATAGGTTATAATAAAAAAGAAGGGCGAGAGGATTGCGCTCCTCTCTTTAAAAGCCCCGTTATTTGAGTTTAAGCGTTAGTATTATCAGAAAGATAAGCACTAACGCTTTTTCAGTTACACTGAATTCCACTCTATCACCCCCTTTCCTCTATCGGTTTAACAAATTTGAAGTTTGCGCCGCAGAGGTAAGTTAATGATATCAGGGCTTACCCGCTTTTTATTTTATATTTTTACAAGAAAAAAGGCAATATTATTAAAATTATAGTATTATATTCACAACAAAAAAAGGGTATCAACCCTTTTTTAATTTATCACCTGACGCAGCGGACATTGTTCCCATTGGACTTAGAGTTCCTGTTGCGGTTGCCATTGTTGAAATTCTGGTTCCAACCCAACTCTGCGGAAGCCTCAGAGGCAGACCAATAGTTGCCTGACGTAGAACAACGGATTAACAATCATTTATATCGAATCTTTCAATAAAAATGACTTCTGCACATATGCAAAACTTTGGTTGAGATATTTAACAACCACCGCTGACGAGATAAATTTGAGCACACCCTGTTACACCTTGGCATAAGCAGGCTCCGGCTCAGTTTCAAAGGATGATTTCAACCACCCTTGAGCTTGTTTGGCAATCGAATATGTTTTTTCGATTAAGACACAATATCGTGACTGGGAAATTATTTTCAAATCAAAAGAAATTCGCAAAAATAAATCCAAAAATTGAGCGTGATTTAAAATTTCATAAATAAAGTCTTTTTTATCTTTGCTGCTATTTGCCTTATAAATCAAAACGAGCAATTCGATAACGTGATTTTGAATTTTTTCACCTAACGAGAATTTAAAATCACGCGGAAAATCTTTTGTAGTATTCATCAGTTCTACAAGTAAATCATATGCTGTTTTGTAAATAGGCAGGTGGCGGTATTGAGCCATATTATTCTCCTAAAGTTCTTTATTTGTAAAGTTTCATGTACTATTTATTACCTAAAACTTGCGCTATATAAGGTTTTATGGTATAATAAATGTTGTAAATCATTGTTATTAATTAATTTAAGGAGGTTTTTTACTGCGCAAAAATATTCGCGTTAAATAACTAAATAATTAAATAACTTATCTCCTGACGCAGCGGACAGGGTACCCATTGGACTTAGAGGCCCTGCCGCGGGTGCCATCGTAGAAACCCTGGCCCCAACCCAACTCTGCGGAAGCCTCAGAGGCAGACCAATAGTAGCCTGACGTAATTCCAAGAAGATTGGAGTTAAAGTACATTGCAAGGAGTTCATCTCTATTAGGGAGAGTATATTCAGGATCGAGTTTTGCGCAGCTTGCTCCGGCGTTATAAAAATTCGCTGATGATGCATTCTTTTTGTGAACATCCGGAGCCACGGCTTGAGTTCGAATATCAGGATATAACACAGTTACGAAACCTATATCCTTACCAACTTCATTAGGCTGGGCAAGCCCGTTCATATCATAAATTGCATTTACACATACCCTGTCCTGTCCCCAATGGTTAGCATCTTTATCATCACTGAGACACGACGGATTGTAAAACAAATTTACCGAATAACCGTTCGACATGACAAAACCGTAACTTGTTGATGACGGATCCGTAACAGTACCGCTTGAAATACCTGATGCCAATTCTTTAACTGTCTTAGGCATCGTCATCTTTGTTTCAGCTAATGACAAAATTTTATCCGTTCCGGTTTCAATACCGCAATCTCTCAAATTATTATTATCGCAAGTTTTAGCTATTTGCAGCTGTTTTTTCAGATAGTTTTCTACAAAATCTTCCGCATTTGAAGCATCTCTTATACTGCCTTTTACTGTAATCAATCTTACAGCTTCCCCGATTGTTGCAAGAGCTTTTTTACGCGCAACGGCATATTCTTTTTCCTTAGTTTCATTAATAACAGTCGGTAAAATCATAGCTGCTACAACTCCTATTATACCGATAGTCAGCAATACTTCTGCCAGAGTAAAAGCAATATTGCTTTTAGAATTCATTTCTTTCATAAATTGCTCCTTTTTCATTTTGATTACTATTAGCCATGTGGATAAATTATACTACTTATTAGATAATATTGTCAAGTAATTATTACCTAACAGCTCATTAAATTTTATTGCCGTATTAAGGATAATAATTAGTCAGGTGGAGTATGTATCAGATAAAAAGCCTCTTAGGAGCAAAAATTAAATCATTGCGCAATGAAAAAGGTATTACACAGGAATATTTTGCAGAAAAAATCGGTATCAGCCCCAGAAGTGTAAGCTTCATTGAAAACGGAAAAAATTACCCTGCACCCGAAACACTTGCCGCAATTTGTCAAATACTCAATGTTGAACCATATAAATTATTCTTGTTTCCTATTGAAAAAACTCCGCTTGAAATTAAACGCGTTTTAATTAATAAAATTAATGAAGATGATGATTTTGCCCTCTATTTATATGACTGTGCCAGACAACTTTTAATTTAGTAAACTCATCGTCACATATAACAAACAGGTTTATACATCGTAAACAGATTTCTTTTCTTAAAAAATAGCCGTTTGTGTTTCTTAGCATACCGAGGTAACTGTTTATTGTTGAAGTAAATTTTTCAAGTTGTTCCTCATAAAACCATCTGGAATTTAGCTTTTGTGTATTGATTATTTTAAAAATTCTTTTTATTGTTTTTTGCCTGAGACTTGTTCTGTATGGTTTTACGACAAAACCGACAAAGTCTATACCTTTATCAACTTTATTAATTAATTTTTTATGCTGATGAAGTTCAAGATTAAGCCTTTCTTTAAGAAAAACGGTTAAATCCTTATGTATATTATTCAAATATTGCGGATTTTTATGCATAATCACAAAATCATCAACATACCTGCAATAATACTTGCATTTTAAATGATGTTTAACATATTGATCCAACACATTCAAATATACATTGCTGAAAAACTGGCTTGTAAGGTTACCTATCGGCAAGCCTTTGTGTGAGGGAGTATACCAGAGGCTTTTATATTTTGGAAGGCAGTTAAATTTATATGCCGGAGATTTTATGCATACATCTTTTTTCGGGTTGTGAAAAATTACCTGCCTGATCAGCTTTAAAACCCAATCTTCATTCACAAATTTCTCAATTTCCATATATAAAATGTTTTTATCAATACTTACAAAAAAATTCTTTAAATCAGCTTTTAAAAAGTAAGCTGTTTCCGTGAAATTATTTGTTACCGATGCGGCATATGCTTTAACCGACTTAACAGCATTTGTGGTGCCTCTTGCGGGAATACAGCTGTATGTATCTTTAATAAACCTTTTATAAAATCTGTCTTTAATCTCGTTATAAATCAGATGGTGGACAATTCTGTCTCTAAAGTCCGCAGCCCAGACTTCTCTGGGTTTTGGATAAAGTACAATGAAACATATACTCTGTCCAATTTTATACTCTCCGCTTGCAAGATCTTCATATAGCTTCAAAAGATTTTGCTCAAGATTATATTCAAACATCAATGCGTTGACAGTGTTTCTCTTATGCTTCCTGCAATCAATATAAGCTTGAAAAAGCTTTTCAAAAGTTAATCCCATATGATATTATAGAAATCCTGAAAATTATTATTCAATTAGACGAAAAGGTATTTTCATGATAAAATAAACTTATGTTTACAGGGATTGTGGAAGAAACAGGATTTATAAAAAGCTTTGACGGGAAAAAACTTGTTGTTGAATGTTCAAAGGTGCTTGAAGGAACACAAATCGGCGACAGTATTGCAATTGACGGCTGCTGCCAGACAGTTGTTTCAATCGGCAAAAACACGTTTCAAGCTGACGTCAGCTCAGAAACTTTAAAGATTACAAAAGGGTTTAAAACAGGAGAATGCGTGAATCTTGAACGAGCATTACTCCCACAAGGGCTAATTGAAAATGTTTCCGCTACCGGTAAAGAGGGCTACGTGCGTAGCACCCAATCAACCCGCATGGGGGGGCATATTGTTCAGGGACATGTCGACGGAACAGCAAAGTACATTGGAGATATGACATTTGTTGTTTCCAAAGAACTTGATAAATATATTGTTTATAAAGGTTCAATTACCGTAAACGGCATAAGTTTAACCGTTTCTAAAAATCAAAATAACACCTTCAGCGCTGCAATTATCCCCCACACGCTTGAAAATACAAATCTTAAATTCCTTAAAACAGGCGACCTCGTAAACATCGAAACAGATATTTTAGGAAGGTATGTTGAAAAATTTTTATCAACGAAAAATAATAATATTACAGAAGATTTTTTGAAAGAAAACGGGTTTATGTAAAATGGAAAATTTTAAATTTGATAAAATTGAAGATGCATTGGAAGATTTTAAAAACGGTAAAATGATTATCGTTGCAGACGATGAAGATAGAGAAAATGAAGGTGACTTAATTTGTTCAGGACAAATGGTTACACCTGAGATTATAAAATTTATGGCAGAAAATGCAAAAGGGTTAATCTGCCTTGCTGTATCTAATGAAATCGCTGAAAAAATGCAGCTTCACCAGATGGTAGAACAAAATACGGAAAGTATGAGAACAGCCTTTACGGTAAGCATTGATGCTCATGAAAAATACGGTGTAACAACAGGAATTTCGGCATTTGACAGGGCAAAAACAATTGAAGTCTGCCTTGCACCGGATGCTCAGCCTTCAGACCTTCGCCGCCCCGGACATTTGTTCCCCTGTGTGGCACGAAAAGGCGGAGTGTTAACCCGTACAGGGCATACGGAAGCAGTTGTTGATCTGGCAAAGCTTTGCGGACACATTCCGGCAGGTCCTATGTGTGAAATCATGGGCAAAGACGGACACATGGCAAAACGCGATGAACTTTACGAATTTGCACAAAAACACGGGATTAAATTTATCTCTGTTGCAGAATTAATTGCTTACCGTCTTAAATCGGAAAAAATCGTAACGCGTGAAGCAGAAGCTCATCTTCCGACCCAATTCGGAGAGTTTGAAATTTACGGCTATGTTAATCACGTTACGGGGCAGGAAAGTGTTGCTCTCGTTAAAAATGACGGGTCTGATAAAATTCCGCTTATCCGTGTTCACAGTGAATGCCTTACTGGAGATATTTTCCACAGCCTTAAATGTGACTGTAATTATCAGCTCCACAGCGCGTTAGAAATGATTAACGAATACGGAAAAGGTGCTTTAATTTATATGAAAGGTCATGAAGGACGCGGAATTGGTATTATTAACAAAATTAAAGCCTACAAACTGCAGGAATGCGGGCAGGATACCGTTGAAGCAAATCTTTCGCTCGGATTTAAAGAAGATTTAAGAGATTACGGCATGGGCGCGCAGATTATACTTGATTTAGGCTTTAACAACTTTAATCTCATCACAAATAACCCGAAAAAAATCGTCGGTTTGAACGGTTACGGATTAACTGTGCATGATATAGTTAAAATACCGCCGTATATCAATAAATTTAACAAAAGATATATGGAAACAAAAAAAGACAAAATGCATCATATGCTGTAAATAAGGAATTAAGAAATGACAGGCGATACAACTAACTTCGAAGCAAGATTATTAACTCCCGATGATTACAAAGGTTTTGTAACTATTTACAACGATTTTAGAAACAGGGCAATTGACGAATATATGTTTGAACTTGAACCTTTAGGTTTTGAGGATTTTGCCGATGCCGTCGAGAAAAATTTAATCGAATGTCTTGTTTTGTTTGAAAATACAATCCCCGTTGCATTTCTTGTTTACACAACAGCAATTTCGGAAGCTATAGAATTAAATATAATTCATTCTTTCAAAATGGAAAATATGGTTGAACGCGGGATGTATTTAATCAAAAAATTCCTTGAGCTTACAAAATCGGAAAGGTTTGATAAAGTAGTCTGCTATCCTATGCTGGGAGAACAAAAACATCTTATCGGAGATATAGCGCGCTATGGTTTTAAATTTGTAGGGATTGCAGTTTTAAGATTTATGATGGCAGGAACAAATTCAAGAGAAATCCTGAAAATTACACAGCTTTCGGAACTCGATAAAGATTATAAACTTGTTGACTGGCAGTCTAAGTATTTTGAAGATGCGGTAGAAGTTGTTCAGGAAGGTTTTGAAACATCTGCCGATGCATTGTTTGATCCGCGGTTTAAAACAATTGAAGGCACAAGAGATATAATAGCCAAAATTGTTGATAATATTTATGCGGAATTTCTTCCCGAAGCAACAACGGTAATGCTATACAATAATATTCCCGTAGGTTTTTGCTTTATGAACCTTACGGGCGGAAGAATTGCCAATATTCCGATTGTTGCTATAAGAAAAGAACATCAGGGTAAAGGACTTTCAAAACACATGCTCAAAAAATCGGTTGAAAAACTTATTGAATGGGCTGATAACGGTGAAAAACCTATTACCGAGGTTAATACAACAACGGAAACAAACAATTTTCAGGCATTAAAAATGTACAGGCATTTAGGATTTAAGGAAGATTACAACTATCCTCAATCTTATCTTCCGATTAAACATTAATTAAAAAAAAGGAAAAAGGTGCCGATAAATCGGCACCTTACTTCTAACTGCAAAATTTGTGTACTATAGAGCAATTTGAGTTAGAAGAAAAATTTCACAGGCTGTATCTGCTTGACACGACAAAGTGAATTGTAATTTGTGGTACATTCACTTGCTTTAGTAAATGAGGTGCCATTTTTGCAATAAGGAGTTGCATCACCGACATAACCTGCGATACAAGCGCCTTCCTTAAATGGGACACTCTTGGCTAGCCACTTGATACTGCGTTTTCCGCTTGCATAATTCTCATTCTCGACACTTACCTGTAAGTGACGTACACTATCGCCGCCGCTTTGTTCAGGGTTAGATGTGTCATAAGCAGGTATAATTTTACCAGATAACGTGATGTAGAATGGATAAACATCACTCCATAACTGAGAATCGCCTTTTACACCGTCAATATCTACATAGACTGTATAGCCGTAAGAATTGGTATTTGGGACACCGTCATAAACGCCGCCTTGAGTATTATTGGCTAACATAGAGATAGCACCTGCATCGTTATGCATATTATAAATGCGCAAACCGTTACGCAGAGTTATATCAGGTGTTTTGGTTGAAAAGTCGGTTGTGCCATTACTGATTACACTGCCGCTGCAGACCGAACTCCCGCTCATGATATTGGCATGACGTTCAAATAATTTACAGAAATTCATACCTTTACGGGGCAAGGTGCGAGGGGAAGGAATACATTTACATTGTTCTTCACTCCATTCATACGTCTCATCACTGCAGCTACGATTTATTGCAGGATTTTGAGAGACAATACCCGTTTCATTACTGCAGATATTACACGGTGATATATCAGTCGGACAATCATTTACACAGCCGCATGAACTGTTTAAATGCTGACCGCTTGGACAGGTTTTAGCGCTGCCGGTACAGGTTTTATCATCCCAACTAGCTGGACAAGCCGGTTTATTCGGACAAGCGGGACATTCACTCCAGTTATGCGCCTTATTGCCGTTCCAACAGGTCACATAACCGGGACATGAAGAGGTACTGTCGGCCTTTGAACCATCCCAGCAAGTCACTTGTTTTTTTATACATTCACAACTGCTTGTGTTTAACTCATAACCCTCTGAACAACTCTTTGTACAAGCAGGACACTCTGATTTGTTATGTGCATAACTGCCGTCCCAGCAGGTGACTTTATCAGGACATTGCCAGGAATATTCTTTTCGAGTACCATCCCAACATGGCGCATAACATTCACAGGTATTTGGATCTAAAACTTGTCCACTGCCATAACATTTTTTTTCATAACCTGATAATGTACAGGTTCTCTCGTTCCATGTTTTTCCACAAGGTATTACAGATGGTTTATTTGTACAAGCTGGGCATTCTGATTGACTGTGAACAACACTGCCATCCCAGCAAGTCACTTTATCAGGACATTGATAAGAATAATCGACTTTACTGCCGTCCCAGCAGGTATATTTGTCTTTTACACACGTACACTTAGCCTTATCCAAAGTATAACCGCTCGTGCAAGTCTTGTTGCACGCGCCGTCGCCCGCATCTTTTACACACATACAAGTGTTTTTATTTAAAGTATAACCTGTAGAACACGTTTTATTGCAAACACAGGAACAGTTTGACTTATCCACCGTAAATCCGCCTGTACATATTTTAGAACAATATTTACAAGAGCCTGTCGGATAACCGCTATTGCTGGCTTCTGAGACCCAATAATACCCGTCATTACACTCTAACTGTATTTTACATACATTACCAGAAGTTAATGTGCTGCTTACAACTTTTGCATTTGATATGCTTTTATTAGAAATATATGCGCTATCCCCTGAACCTGAAGTTTTTGAAGAAAACATGTACTTCACACCGCTGCAGCTTACATCATAATAATCGGTTCCGCTTAATCCGCAACTGCAAGAGCCTGTCGGACTTTGGTGAAATGAAGAACAGAAAGTTAAATCACTACATTCATAAGTACAAAAATAATCTTCATGCTCAGAAATACCTGGGGCATGTCGCTGCGCATACGTTGCAAGTCCTTTATATTTCCCGGGGCATTTAAGATAAGTATCGGAGTTTTTATAAGAATTCATCATCATACCGAGGCATTCCCCGCCTTTAGTATAGTAACTGAGAGATGTATCAGTTTTCACAGACGCACCGTTACCAACACTGCTGTAGTACTTTGCACTGGAAGGACAACCGTAAACAGTAAAGGAGTTTCCTGCTCGAACTCTGTCTGTAGGAATTTTTAAACCAAAAGGTACATGCGAAAGAAAAGTAGAAAAAAAGTTATAATCTTTAGGAACATTAAACGCAAATAAATTTTTATTATTTAATGCCTGCTTATACTCAGGATCTTGAGGGTCCCAATCGGCAAGCATTTCGGTCGATATCTTTCGTAAAGTTGAATAAGCATTGTAATAGGTATAAGATACAATGTTATCTAACTTTGCCTTGGTTATACCGATTGTTACGGCAACAACAACTGCAATAATTAACATTACTATAATTATTTCAGCCAGAGTATAACCCAAAAACCTTGATGTCGGAGCTTTTAGACTGCCCCCCCCCCGACACTGCGTGCGTTGACACCACTAAACAAGCTTTGAGAAACTTGATTGTACATGGCATCTGTTTTCTTTGCCAATCTTTTCATAAATTGCTCCTATGCTCTTAAAGTATCCTTTAATATTCTATCATAATATTGAATTTATTTCAACTGGACAAGTATTTAAAAATCGTTATAATAAAATTTATGGCGGATTTGAATTTAGGTCATTTAATTTCAAAATTTGTAAACTATCAGGCACTTAATGCACAAAAGCAGGCGCCTGCAAATAAGCCTGTTCAAACATCATTCACACCTGCACCGCAGCAATCATCGGCAGCATCACAAAATTCCCTGTCTACACCACAGATTGCGAATATGGGAAGTGCAGATCAGTCAGTATATGTTAAAGATATGATGAACCTGCCTAAAAATCTTAATGAACTTTTATATATCTTACAAAAAAATATAACTCTTGCACAATTTAACCAGCGTTTTGCAAATCAGATTGCGATGCAGAGAAATTCTCTTTCACAGACGCAGGCGCAAATTCTTGCACAACTTCAGGGGCTGTCGCTCACAGAAGCTCAAAACATGCTTCTTACCGGCAATAAAGCTGTATTAAGCCAGCTTCAAAATTCTATAAAAAATTTGGCAATATCTTCAAACGGGCTGATAAATTTATCGGAAATAGCTGCAATGATTCAGGCTAACGGTAAAGATGCAATTGCAAAACTTATAACGACAATGGCAAATTCCGCAAAACTCGGGATTGCGGATTTAACACAGCTTAAAGAAACGGCTAAGCTTATAAATGCGAGTATTGCCGCTGCATCTCAAAATGATTCCGCTCAGACAATGAAACTTCTTATGCTGTTATATCTTCCATGGCTTCCTCTGCAGGAAGGTGTCGGATTTGATCTGGATATAGAAACAGGTTGTGAAAATGACGGCAGCGACAGTATTCTTGTTATAACAATTACTACACTTAATTACGGTAATGTAACTGCAGCTTTAATTCTTGAAAGTGCTAATTCAGTTCATGTAAACATAGAATGTGTAAAAGAATTTCCTAAAGATGAACTATTGCTGAGGATTGAAGGAGATGAAAAACACTATTCAATGGAATCAGTTGTATCATTTGAAACAAGCACTCAAACAACGGTTAACGAAAAACAGGAAAAACCGCAGGCGAAAATTAACATGAGCAATACCAATGAAATTAACCCGTATTTACTTTTAATGTCACACACAATAATAAGACATGTTATAGAAATTGACAAAAACACTTCAAAAGGTGTAGTATCTCATGTAGATTAAAAAGGTAAATAAAAAAGGGGAAAAAATGAAGTTCTTACATGCAATGATTAGAGTAAAAAATATTGATGAAGCAATGAAGTTTTACACAGAACTTTTAGATTTAAACAGAACAGGTGAAGTTAAGCTTGATGACAGCACTTTATATTACCTGAGCGACGAAGACGGTCAAACACAGCTTGAATTAACTTATAACAATGAAACTCCTGCAGAAGGGTATCAAAACGGAAATGCATTCGGACATTTTGCCTTCGAAACAAATTCAATGGAAGAATTCACCGAAAAAATGAATAAGTGCGGTTATAAATATATTTATGAACCCTTTTTCATGCCTGAAGTAAATATGTACATTGCATTCTTAAAAGATCCTGACGGAAATGAAATTGAAATTATGTCAAAAAAATAAAAAACAGGGATTAATTCCCTGTTTTTTTAAAGCTTCCGTTCAAATCATATCTCTGTGCGGTAAGTTTATTATTCCTGATAACATCGTTAATAGCACCTGTACTTTGTATATAGCTGTATGGTGTAATGTAAATCAGATATGCATCCGCACCGAACTGGTTAGGACCTTTCAGACCGTTTACATCAAAAAATATATGTCCGCAGTCCACTTCAGGAACCAAACGTTCATTTGTCTTATTGCCTGATGAATCCAATATATAATTCCCGTCCTCATCTTTATCCCATGTTGTATAGTAATTTTGACAATTGCCCTCAGGATATTTTGTTTGAGAAACTCCGATTATAGAACCGTCAGCTAAAATCGCACGAGAAAAATTTCCAAGATCAGCAGGTTGTACATAATTACCATACCCATCATTTTTAGCTTTATCCTGCTTTATGGTATAACCCTTAAGACAATTATAATCACTTGCTTTACATCTTTTTACGACATGCATATTTTCAAAAATAACATTTGCCGTAATATCAGAAGTATTGGAAGAAATAAATATTTCTCCGTTATTCTCAACTTCTGCTTTTGCTCTTGCGGTGGAAACAGCATTTAAAACAATTGATAAGGATCTTTTAGCCTGTGCTATAAACATTTTTTCTTTATAAGCAGCAATTAAAGAAGGCATTGTCAATGCCGCAACTACACCGATAATCCCGAGTGTAATTAGAGTTTCAGCAAGTGTAAATGCATTAAAGGAGCTTAAATCTGCCCCCCCCCCGACATTGAGGATTTAATAAATTCGTTAATTCTCATTTTCTGCTCCTTGATTATAAATACTACTTTATAAGTTTAACATATTTAACCGAGTAGTTCAAGACTTGAGAGCTTTTCTCTGATTTCATTCATTAAGTTAACATCATCTGTCTGTCTTGCATAGTTTTGGGCTTTTGTAAGAAGACCTTTTGCCTTTGAAACATTGCTGTGTTCAACCATAATATCAGCTGCTTTTGAGTAATTTTGCGCAACCTTCAACGGGGATTGTGCATCAGCATAATGTTTCACGGCTTTTGAATATGATTTTAAAGCCTGATGAGGTTCGCCAAATTTTTCGTAAGCGTTACCCATGCTTGAAGATACAAAACCTTTTATCCTTGCATTATCTGTCTGCAAAGCCAGATCTTCTGCTACGGAATAATAATCCATCGCTTCATCTTCATACATATCAGTAAATATGTTTCCCATTTTTGTTAAAGATGTTGACTGTGCGGCGAGATTTTCAGCTTCACCCGCGTAAGAAATTGAGTTGAAATAATGATCAAGTGCGGGTTCAATCTGGTTTACATCATCGTAAATTTGTGCCATTGAATAATGGGCTTTTGTTTTAACATTATTATCGGTTGTGTTCTGCAATGACTGATTATAGCTTGTCAAAGCCTGAGCATAATAATCATGATCATCATAAATACGACCTACTTCATAATAAATTTTTGATTTAGTTTCTGTATCGCCTACTTCATCAGCTCTTTGCAAAGCTTTTTGAAATGTTTCTATAGCTTTTTCGGGTTTGTTTGCATAAGCAAGTTTTTTAGACTGAATGAACAAAGATTTAAGCTCTTTATCCTGTGGAATTAAAGAAACAACTTTAGCATTTGTTTCAATTTCCTTTTGAACAGGTTCTGTTACGGTCTCTTGGACTGCTGTTTTGTTATCAGCTTTTTCTTCCTGCTGTGTGCTTCCTTCGGGAAATTTTACCAGAAATTGAGGGTTTATTTCATTTTCGTTATATTTAAAGTCAATCTGTTGTAAGAATAAAGCATCCACCCAGTTTTCAACAACTTTTGAATCTTTGTTTAAAGTTTGGGAAATATAAGTATCCAGGATTGATGATGCATTTTTTAAGTTCGATTTAACGAGTTTTGTGTTGGGGTTATCTTTTTGAACCTGCGCCTCAATCAAAGATAAATACCCGTTGACTTCTTCTTTCAAATCATCAGGGGTGCCGATAGCGGCGGCAGTATTTCTGAAATCTTTAAGGATTTGAGCAATATTAATAACGGTGCTTCTGCCGGAAAGTGTTTTGGCAGGGGTAATTTCCTGCGTCTGAGCAGTTGTTTGCGGAGCAGTGTGTAAATTTCTGTTTTGCGCCTGACTTTGAATTTGTGAGCGCATCTGACGCCAATCAACCTGTTCGCCGTTATTCTGCTGTTGATAAGCGGGAGTATAAGACGGTTTCTTCTGTTCAACATATTGAAGCCCTTTGCTTCTTGCATTTTGATTTGCCTGTTCTTCGCGTTGGGCAGCGGAAGACGCGTTTTTTTCTTCGTCTTGTTTCTTTTTAACAAGATTTCTTCCGTCTTTATTCAAATAAGGTCGTTGAAATACACCGTTTAACACAAATCTACCCTCTGGTACATCTAAATATATACCAAAACCCGTTTTTCTTGCTCATACTTTCGTATGAAATCTACAGGTTTTATTTAAGGTTTTTTGCCGCAAAGTCAAAACATGCTATGATATTTGTATGGAAAAATTTTTTCTAGAAACTGAGGATAATATAAATATCGCCGTCAACCACATAAAAAATAACCATAAAGAAGTGATTATACTTGTTCATGGCTGGTTTATGACAAAAGACAGCAGGGCTTTTTCAAGTCTTGCAGATGACTTATCCGCATATTTTGACGTTATATCCTTTGACTGCAGAGGTCATGGAAAAAGTTCCGGATTTTACACTTTTACAAGCAAAGAAACGATTGATTTAAAAACAGTTGTTGATTATGCAAAAAGTTTTTATGAAAAAATTTATTTAATCGGCTTTTCGCTCGGAGGCGCACTTGTATTAATCCACAGCGCACTTAACAAAGATGTTGATAAAGTTATAGCAGTTTCCGCGCCTTCGGATTTTAACAAAATCGAAAATCAGATGTGGAAAAAAGAAGCATGGCTTCCGACATTAAAAAAATTTGAACCCGAACGCTGGCTTTCAATCCGCCCTTCTTTAATTACGCGTGAAAAAATTAAGCCTTTTGAAATCATAAAAGATGTCGAGGCTCCGACACTTTTTATTGCAGGGAAAAAAGACCCGACAGTCTGCCCGTGGCATACCAAAAAACTTTATAATGAAGCTCTGTGCACTAAAAAATTTGAGCTCTTCGACAGTATTCATGCGGAAGATTTGTACCTTGACGAACCTGAAAAATTCGTTAACACCTGTGTTAACTGGCTGAAATCACCATCTCACAATTTGCACAATCAAACTTCAGAGGATATTTCTTTCCCTTCTCATCAATGAGAAAAAGTTTTTCAGGAGATTTACACATATTAAAAGCAAACTTTAAACAATGTTTTGTCCGCATTAATTCTTTCGGAAAAGCCCCGCTTTCCGCCGACATTTCACAAACCTTGCAGCCGCTGTTTTCGTAAAAACATTTTGCTTCGCTGTTATGAATATTTGCCCTGTAATCAAGTTCTTTTTGCGGGAATTCTGCATATTTCAACGGTTTTTGTAAATCTCGTTTGTAATTTTTTAAACGTTCATTCATTAAATCGGAAAGGATTTTACGGCGGACTTCATTAATTTTTGAAACAGGCATAAAAGGCAGTTCGCCGATAATTTCCGTATTTTCCGTATAAAAATCGCTTTCGCCTGTTTTTTTAAGCTGATTTATAAAGTTTTCCCTCATTTTTTCGGAATTTTTAGGCATCTCTCCCTGCGGCAAAACAAAAACAACAAAATTTCCGTCCTCATCTTGAGCGTTTAAAACTCCGTTTTTACATACAAATTTCACTCCAATTCTGCGTTTTATTTTGGAATTTTCAAGCTGCTTTTCAAACCTGCTGTCAAAATTTCTGTAAACGTCAATCCCGACAGCAATACCGTCCATTTTATTCGGGTATATTTTCCGGCCTTCGACGTTATTAACAAGACACCCTTGCCCGTTGAAATAAAGCCCGTCCTGTTTTGAAACTTCCGCGTTTAATTCAAAGCAGTCTTTTCCCACTTTAGTAATTTTCCCGAGTTTCTCGCCGAGAGATTTAGGGCTTTCAAAATTAAAACATTTTTTACGACCGTCTAAAAAGTAGTCCGTAAACCCGCGGTTAAAACTTTTTCTTACATCAGGTTCAAAGTCTGAAAAAACTTTTCCTGATGAAGTTTTTCGGGCAAATTTATCAATTTCCTGTCTGTAATATGCAACGACATTTTTCACATAATTTTCATCTTTCAGCCGCCCCTCAATCTTAAAGGATTTAACTCCCGCGTCTATTAAATCTTTTAAATGCCGCGATGCGTTAAAATCCTTCATACTTAAAAGATATTTATCTTTTGCGATAATTTTACCGTTTTCATCAACGAGTGTATATTTTTTACGGCAAGCCTGCGCGCATTCTCCCCTGTTTGCGGAACGCCCGCCGATATAGTGGCTGAAATAACACTGTCCGCTGTAAGATACACACAGTGCACCATGAATAAAAGTTTCAATTTCGGTATTTGAATTTTGACAAATTTCTTTAATTTGTTCTAAAGATAATTCGCGCGCCAGAATAACCCGTGAAATTCCCATATTATCAAAAAACTTTACTTTTTCAAGAGTTCTGTTATCGCATTGTGTGCTTGCATGAAGGACAATCGGAGGCAATTCACCGTCAAGTGCAAGCTTAAATATTCCCATATCCTGAACGATTACCGCATCAACTCCGATGTCATAAAGTTTTTGGATTAACTCTTTCGCTTGAAAAAGTTCGTCATATGTCAAAACAGTATTCACAGTTACATGGACTTTCACATAAAATTTATGGGCATAATCCACGATTTCTTTAATATCTTCAAGAGAATTCGGAACTTTTTTGCGCGCGCCAAAATTCGATGCACCGATATAAATCGCGTCACAACCCGAATTTATCGCTGCTATAGCTGTCTTTTTATCCTTTGCAGGAGCTAAAAGTTCCACTTTTTTCATAAAATTTATTATAATACAAACCAAAAATTTTTCTTGTAGTATAATCATGAAAGTGACCCGTTTTAAAAGAGAAAATTATGATATACCCTGTAACATTCAAAGCTAATACGCATAATAATTACAATACAAAGAAAGATCAAAACAGCATGGAAGGTCTTAAAGTCCGTCCTATGCCGAAAATCAGCCCTGTTAAATCAGGATTGAATACAACAGCAGCCTGGTTCGGCTTCGGTATAGTGCTTGACAGAGTTACGGGATTTGCGGGCAAGTATCTCAAAACCTCCCCGATTGCAACGTCGATTATTACAAACGGTGTAATAGCCGCGGGAGCAGGAACTTATACATATTTAAAAGCAAAATCAAACAAATAGTAAAAAGCCCTTGTTTAAACAAGGGCTTTTATATTTTTATAAAGGTTTAACAGAATTTCTGTAAATTTCTTTTACGACTTCTCTGCCGTTTCCTGACGGTGCTATGTCCAAAAGCCCTGCAAGAGAAGGTGTTGTATAAACCAAATCCGTAAGTTTTTCAACATCGGCATCGGTAAATCCTTCATCTTCAAGTTTTTCTTTAACATCAACCGAGAACAGCCAATCCTGAACAAGTTTTGCGGCTTTATCCGCTTCTGATGCTTCACCTGTTAAGCCGGGAGCAATCGGAGCCAAAATGTCTGCCAGTACATGCGGTTTGTCTTTATAAATTGTTTTAACAACCGCAGGCAGTAATATTGCAAGTCCCAAACCATGTGATAATTCAGGTTTTACGGCGCTCAAAGGATGTTCAAGCGCGTGAGTATAGTGCAATAATCCGTTATCAAAGCTTACACCGCCCATCATTGCCGCATAAGCAAGGAAGTAACGGGCTTGAAGATCATCAGGGTTTGCAATTGCTTTCGGAAGATATTCAGCAACCAGTTCAATTACCTGTTTTGCAAGTGAAATTGAATAAGGAGAAGCAACAGCAGAAGTTGCAGCTTCTACAACATGGTTAACAGCATCTATCGAAACATATCTTGTTTGTTTCGGTGATAATTTTGTCATTAATTGAGGGTCATCAATTGCAAACATCGGATAAATACAATCATAAGCAATTGCGGGTTTAAAGTTCTTTTCAAGGTTAGTTACAACCGCAAATCTGTTTGTTTCCGTACCTGTTCCGTGTGTTAAGTTAATAGACACAATCTGAGCCGCTTTTTCAGGTGCAAATGTAAAATCATAAATATCTTCAGCAGTTTTTTCAGGATATTCCAGCAAGATTGCCACAGATTTACCTGCATCGGTAGGAGATCCCCCGCCGATTGCAATAACAGCTTTTGCGCCGAAATCTTTTGCAAGTTTTGCGGCGTCGTTAACATGATGTGTGGTCGGGTTCGGAGTAACTTCAGCATAATTTACATACCCGATGCCGTTATCTTTTAAGGCTTTTTCAACGTAATCCCACGCGCCTGTAGCTTTATAAGCATTTCTGCCTGACATTACGATAACTTTATCAATACCTTTTTCTTTTAAAACTTTAGCGATGTCATCAATTTTTTTGATAGCACCGACACCAAAATAAACCGTAGTTCTTGTGCGGATTTCTTTAACTTCGTTAATGTTAATATCCTTTTCCCACATGATAAACTCTCCTTTCATACTCAATATATCCGTTTATAACGGGCAATTAAATTATAATTCATAACCCGATAAATTACAATACTGATTGAAAATATTGAATTGTTTTCATTAACCCGTCACGTACATGAACAGTCGGTTCATAACCTAATTTTTCTTTTGCCAAAGACAAATCAGGTCGGCGCTGTGCAGGATCATCGGACGGAAGCGGCTTAAATATAATCTTAGAACTCGAATTTGAAAGTTCAATAATCATTTTTGCAAGTTCCAAAATAGTATATTCACCGTCATTACCGACATTAACAGGTCCCATAAAGTTTTCGGTATTCATCAGCGAAATCATTCCGCGAACAAGATCATCCACATAGCAGAAAGACCGTGTCTGCTGACCGTCGCCGTAAATTGTTATATCTTCATTTTTTAAAGCCTGTATTATAAAGTTTGATACAACACGGCCGTCATTCTGCGCCATACGAGGACCGTATGTGTTAAATATTCTTATAATCCTTATATCAACGTTATGCTGTCTGTGGTAATCCATCATTAAAGCTTCTGCGACACGTTTACCTTCATCATAGCAGCTTCTTAATCCAATAGGATTTACGTTGCCCCAGTAAGTTTCTTTTTGCGGGTGTACTGTCGGATCACCATAAACTTCGCTTGTTGAAGCCTGTAAAATTCTTGCTTTTGTTTCATCCGCAAGATCAAGCATATTAGTGACCCCGAGAACATTTGTTTTTATAGTTTTAATTGCGTTGAACTGATAATGAATAGGACTTGCAGGACAGGCAAGATTATAAATTTGATCGACTTCCAAAATTATCGGCTCGATAATATCATGCCTTATAAGCTCAAATTCTCTGTTATCCATCAAGTGCTCAATATTTTTTCTTGAACCTGTAAAAAAGTTATCAAGACATATTATGTGATTTCCCTCCTGAAGAAGTTTTTCACATAAATGAGAGCCTATAAAACCTGCACCGCCTGTAATTAAAATATTTTTCATATAATCCTCGCAAGATTATTCTATCACAAAAAAGGAAAACTCCCGCATTATTTAAGAAGCGGGAGAAGGAATGAAAGTAAGTGTGCTTAAGAAACACACTTTTTTCAGTATTAAATCTTATTTTAATTTTGCTTCTAACTTTTCAAGTCGAGTGTTTTGATTTTTCAATTGTGTTTCTAATTCATTTATTCGTTTTTCCTGTGCCTCATATTTTAAATCCAGTTCTTTTATTGAATTTATCATCGCAAAAAACATGTCTTCAAAACGGATTGTCAAAAAGCCGTCTGTACCTTTTTTTACTGCATCGGGAAAGACTTTTTGCAAATCCTGCGCAATTACACCGACATGAGGTGTTTTGGTTTCATCTTTTTTAAAAGTATAGTTAAATACTTTCAGTTGTTTAATTTTTTTCAGACCGTTTGTACTTTCTTTACCGATATATTTTAAGTGGAGATCTGAAAAAATTGGATGTGAACGCCATGCATTTCCTGCTGTTCCACCTGAATAACTTCCTACAACATCAGGGAAGTCACCGTCTCCGGGATGTTCTTCAAATGTAGAGTAATAACCGGGACTATCTGCATTGGTCCAAGATTGTCCACGGCTAACTCCTGCTGATATTAGCGGTCCTTTTACAATTAAACTGCCATTAATTACAACCCCGCTGCCATTTAGACTATATGTAGAACCTCCGCCATTGATTGAAAAATTCTTATCAACATTGTGAACTTCCAATACGGCAGTACCGTTATTAAATTTTGACCGGCTGCCTATGTATATACGTTCCTGATTGTCAGATGCCCAGCCGGCTGGAAAACCTGTCTGACCGCTATTTGCCCCTATGCATATTTTATTATTACCACTTACCCCTCTGCAAGCTTGATAACCGATAGCAATATTATTTGAGTTAGCGGCATTAGCGTTAGAACCTATCGCAATTGAATTTAATTCACTGGCAATTGCCGATGTTCCAATTGCAATTGAATCATAATTTTTATTATTAATTTTGGAGGAACCATTATTAGCATTATTACCTATTGCTATACTCCTTTTACCCAAACTATGTGCTTCACGACCTATAGCAATTGTATCCGAAAAACCTGATCTTGCCCATAAACCTAGTGCAATTGCACCTTCAGAATCATCAGTTTCTATTGACGCTTCTTCGCCAATTGCGATTGCACCTGTTGCTCTGAAAACTTTTATATCCACGCCGGAACCAACAGCTATTGTTTTGCCTGAATAGCTATTAGCTTCATTTCCGATTGATATAGAATGATATTCATTTGCTACAGCACTATGTCCCATAGCTATACCCTCTTCAGCAGAGGAAGCTCCGCCAATTGCAATCGCATTAGTATCACTGTGAGAACCGGAACCCAAAGAAATACCACCATTAGCAGCTGAATTTATTCCAATAGCTATTCCCCCGATTGCACTTGTGTTATTTCCAATAGCTATCGTATCCACAATACTATCAGAACTATAAGAATTAGCATTAACACCTATGGCAATATTATTATTGCCGCCACCATTTGGCATGGCATTTGCTCCTATCACAATGTTACTGCTGCCGTTTTTATTTGCAAGAGCCTCAGACCCGATTATTACATTATTATCACCATTTCCTGATTGGAAAGCATTTTTACCTAACACTATATTAGCACTGTTATTACTTTTAGTTGAAGCATTTGTCCCTATTGCAATATTATCATTTCCTACACTATTGTTACTTAATGCCCCATGACCCAATGATATATTATTAGAACCTGTTGTATTCATTTCTAAAGTTTTAGTTCCAATGGCTATGTTATTTGTACCTGTATTATTTGCAATATTCATATAGCTGTTACCTAAAATGATATTACTGTCTTTTAGAAATAAACGACCTAAAGTGGTATTGCCGCTTTTAAATGAGATATGATAAGGTAAAGAAGTATTGGTATTTAAGATTAAACGAGCAGTATCATCCGTTTCAAGTTTATTGGGTTGACCGATCATGGCGATCTGGCTGTCGCCTGCACCAAAATAGGCGTCGGATAAGTTCTCGGGAGAATAACGCCAAGGAGATGTACTGTCTGCCTTACTCCGTGTTGTCATTACTGGCGCCATGGCGGCTAATATGATGCTCAAGATAAGCATCACTACCATCATTTCCGCTAATGTAAAACCTTTAAAGCCTTTAAAGGAGCGGCTTAAACTGCCCCCCCCCCGGCACTATGTGCGTAGACACCAAAACACAAGTTTGGTTGAACTTGAGATAATTCGGAATCTGTTTTACTTAATAACTTTCTCATTGCTTCCACTCCTTTTTTTAATTATTTACGATGTTTTTATATTTTTAAAGGGAGCGACACGTCACATAAAAAAACTCCCTGAATTAACCAGGGAGTTTTTTCGATAAAAATAATATAAACTATTTTTCATCCAAAGCTGCAACACCGGGTAATACTTTTCCTTCGATAAATTCAAGAGAAGCACCGCCGCCTGTTGAAACGTGAGTGAAATCTTCAGCTTTAAAATATTTTTTAGCAGCTGAAACAGAGTCACCGCCGCCGATTACGGAAACAGCTCCGTTTTTGGTTGCGTCAACAATTGCCTGCAATACTGCTTTTGTACCTTCTGCAAATTTCGGATTTTCGAATGCACCAACAGGACCATTCATCAAAATTGTTTTTGAATTTTTGATTACTTCTGCAAAAGCTTTTTGGCTGTCGGGACCTGCATCAACGCCTTCAAATCCGTCAGGAATTTCGTTAATAGGAACGATTTTATTAGTTCCGTTGCCTGAGAAATCATCTGCGGCAAGAACGTCTGTTGCCATAACAAGTTTTACACCCTTATCAGCAGCTTTCTTTTCAATAGCTTTTGCAACTTCCATTTGATCATCTTCACAAATAGAGTTACCGATTTTACCGCCGTTAGCTTTTACGAATGTGTAAGCCATGCCTCCGCCGATAATTAAGTTATCAACTTTGTCGATTAAGTTTTCCAAAACACCGATTTTAGAAGAAACTTTAGCTCCGCCAACTACTGCAGTGAAAGGTCTTTCAGGATTATCAAGAGCTTGAGACAAACATCTGATTTCTTTTTCCATTAACAAACCTGCAACTGCGGGTTTCAAAATATGAGCAACTTTTGCTGTTGAAGTGTGTTTTCTGTGAGCTGCACCGAATGCATCGTTTACATAGAAATCACCTAATTTAGCAAGTTCTTCTGCAAAAGTCATATCATCGTCTTTTGCTTCTTCAGCCTTATAGTAACGTATGTTTTCCAACAATGCAACCTGACCGTCTTTTAAAGCTTCCAATTCTTTATCTGCACCTTCTCCGACAGGTGATTTTACGAATAAAACATCTTCGCCCAAAACTTTTGACATATATTTAGCAACAGGTTCCAGAGTAAATTCAGATTTCCATTCACCTTTCGGTCTGCCTAAGTGAGCCATAAGAATAATTTTAGCGCCTTTTTCCTGCAAAGCTCTTACAGTCGGCACAATAGCCTGAATTCTTGTGTCATCTGTTACATTGTGATTTTCGTCCAAAGGAACATTAACGTCTACTCTTACAAGAGCGCGTTTACCTTTTACGTCACCTAAATCGTTAATTGATTTTTTCATAATATATTCTCCTTATTTAAAATAGAAAAATTTCGCACAATTATCATACAAAAAACATGAAATTAATCCAAGTAACCAATTAAAATTTTTATAGTTCATTTTATTTTATTATTAAAAGAAAGGATTTACAGATGAAGAAAAAAATATTAGCTACCCTTGTTGTGATAGGAGCATTTGTTGCAGGTTATTCGATTAACAGTATTGCAGTTTCAAATACCAATCCTGAATTCAGGGTTGCAGTAGTTGATATACAAAAAATTGTTGCAAGCTCCTCAGAGATTAGGGCGTTAAAACTCGATCAGGATAAGCAGGTAAAAAATATGCAGGCAACAATTGAAAAAGCAAGAGCAGAAATTGCAAAAGAAAAAGATCCTGCAAAAGTGTCCGCATTGGAAGAGAAGTATCGTAACGAAATTAACAGGCAGAAACTTGCTCTTGACACATCATATAACAATAAGTTAACCGCAATCGACAACAAAATCAAAACTGCCGTAGTTGAAAAAGCACGCTCGATGAATTATAATATGGTATTGCCTAAAAATACGGTTTTATTTGGCGGAGATGATATTACAGAACAGGTTTCCACGATAATTAAATAATTTATTTCATAAAGATATTTATCATAATAGGACTTGAACCTTTATCATGTGTATCGCGCCAAATCTGGTTAGTGATTTGTTTTTGCTGAATATTTCTGCTGTATTGCTCATTAACAAACAGTTGGTGTTCTCTTAACGTTTCGTAACACATACTGTTTAATTCATTTTGCATTGTGTCACATTCTGCCAGCCCTGCTTCAAAATCTTTTCTTCTCTCTGCCCAATAATTATATATGGCTTGAGTGGACTTTGTTCCTTCGGGCCAAAACCATTTAATTTCTTTATACTCAGCTTTTTCAAGTCCTTTCGGACAAAAATCTTTCCATACCGGACGGGATGCCGCAGCAGCCAATAAAGGTAAATTTTCAGCATTCGCGAACTGAAAAACAAAAATTAAAGCCGATATTAAAAAAACGAGTTTACTCAATCCCTCTCTCATATTTTACTATTATAAATTATGTGATAAAAATTTTCAATCCCGCAATAATTATACATGCTATAATAGTAGTGATGAATGAGAATTTAAAACAAACACTTAAACTGCTTCCTTCGCTTCCCGGCTGTTATATTTATTATAACAAAGAGGGTGAAGTTATCTATGTCGGGAAAGCCAAAATTCTCAAACGCCGTGTATTAAGCTACTTTAACAGAAAACATGACAGTGTAAAAGTTAATGTCCTTGTTTCGCAGATTGAACGACTTGAATATATTATTACAAATACCGAAGTTGAAGCTTTAATATTAGAAAGCCATTTAATAAAAAAATATAAACCCAGATATAATGTATTACTTAAAGATGATAAAAAATATCCGTACTTTTTGATTACAGACGAAGATTTTCCGCGGATTACCATTGTCCGCAAAAAAAACATGAACCCCGAAAAAGGCAGATATTACGGACCTTACACTGATGTCAGGGCAATGCATGCAACTCTGGATTTTCTAAAAAAAATATTTCCGCTGAAACAGTGCAAATCACCAAAATTTAAAGACAGACCATGCCTGTATTATCACATAGGAAGATGCATGGCACCATGCCAGAACATGGTTACATCAGAAGAATACAAAGCCATAGTAAAACAGGCGGAACTGTTTTTGTCGGGCAAGCAGTCGGAATTAATGAAGCAATTAAAAGAACAGATGCAGAAATACTCTGAAAGTCTTCAATTTGAAAAAGCCGCAAAACTTCGAGACAGCTATAACGACCTTGCAAAAACTCTTGAAAAACAAAAAGTGGTTTATGAAAATACAAAGCTTAATGAAGATGTTATTTCTCTCATGGCAGATGACGGAATATTTGCCATTGTAATTCTTATGATAAGAGAAGGCAGACTTATTGACAAAAAAGACTTTGTTTATGAGGTTGAAGAGGATGACAGAACGGAATTTTTCGCAACATTCTTCAAAGAATACTACAGTACCTTAAAACTTGAATACCCCGATAAAATTGTATCAAACGAACTTGAAGCAGTCGGTGAAAAAGCTCTGTATGAAGAATGGCTTGAAATACTTGCACAAAAGAAAGTTAAAATAAGTTACGGTAAATCCGCGCAGGGTAAAGAACTGCAAATGCTTGCGGACAAAAATGCCAGAGTTGTTCTCGATAACGCCAGGATTGCCAAAATGTCCAAAATCAGAGATGATTTTAATGAAATAGGTTCATATCTTGCAGAAAAGTTACATCTTAAAAACTTTCCATACAGAATGGAATGCTACGATATTTCGCACATTCAAGGGACAAACACTGTTGCCTCAATGGTTACATTCATAAACGGCGTACCGAAAAAATCCGAATACAGAAAATTTAAAGTAAAAATGACAGAAGGCAAACCCGATGATTTTCTCTCAATGAAAGAGGTTTTAACCCGCAGATTATCACATCTCGGGGAAGAAAAATGGGCTAAACCGGATTTAATGATAATCGACGGCGGTAAAGGACAGCTTTCAAGTGTTATGGAAATCATTGAAGGTTTGGGGGTAACAGGAATTGATGTTGTAAGTTTAGCAAAAAAGCATGAAGAAGTATTTCTCCCGAAACAATCAAAACCCGTTATTCTTCCGAGAAATTCCAGTGCTCTTTACTTATTTCAGAGAATAAGGGACGAAGCACACAGGTTTGCAATTACCTATCACAGAAAACTACGCTCAAAGTCAATGATTGAAAAGAAAAAATAATTATTTTTCTTTCTTTTCTTTACCTCCGCTTTTCAATATAACCTTCCAGGTTTCCTGCAATGAAGTAAGAGTTCCTGACTTATTAAACCATCTCAATACGTAACGTTCATCGGGTCCTAATCCCCCATTCAGCTTTTGTCCTGTTTTAATATCAAACTCTGCATCAGACATTGCCAGATCTACTATAACATGCGGGCTGTTATTTCTGTTAGGTTCCATAATTAATTTTAAATTATTGTATCGTTCAGCTCTAAGATTACTCTGATTATGCGCATCCGATTGTAATTCTATAATTAATGCCTTTAGTTCACCCGCGAGCTCGTTGAGCGACTTTGCCATATCTGTTTTTCCTTAATCTTGCTTCAAAAGCTTTAAGTTTATGTCTTACGCCTGAACCTGTAACGGATTCTGCAGCTTCTTTAAGTTCGGCTTTTGAAATTTCCATATTTTCTTCGGTCTTCTTCTCATTTTGAACCTGCTGATTGAGAAGCTCATTTGACTTTGTAAGATAAACCCAGTGTTTTTTCAATTCACCGTTAATATTAGGACGACCCGCCCACATAGTTACAAATCTTTCATCAGAGCCCATGCTGCCGTCAATTTTTTCAATCGGATCAATTTGATAGCATACTGCCGAAATATTTACAGATACCCAGAAGTGAGGAACTGATGTTTTCTTAGGATCCATATATACTTTTAAGTTATTATATTTTTGTTCAATTTTACCGTGTGTATTATATGAATCAGTTTGCACATTGATAAGATAATCTTTCAAACTGTTTTCAAAGACACGTATTGACTCAGCCATCAAAACTCCAATATTAAATTTAACTTTTAACTTTTAACTTTCAACTTTCATTCTTAATTATTCAAACTGTGGACAGGTGCCGGAATTCTTCCGCCTCTGCGGACAAAACCTGCTGATGATAAAGAATTTACACGCATTATAGGAGCTTTTCCCAACAATCCGCCATATATAACTTCATCTCCTATATTCTTTCCCAAAACAGGGATAATTCTAACAGCAGTTGTCTTTTTGTTAATCATTCCTATAGCCATTTCATCTGCAATAATTCCTGCAATTGTTTCTACAGGTGTATCTCCGGGAATTGCAATCATGTCAAGTCCCACGGAGCAAACCGATGTCATTGCTTCAAGCTTGTCAAATGTCAAATATCCTTTTGAAGCAGCATCAATCATTCCCGCATCTTCGGAAACGGGAATAAAAGCTCCTGAAAGTCCGCCTACATGCGAGCTTGCCATTATACCGCCTTTTTTAACGGCATCATTAAGCATCGCAAGAGCTGCGGTTGTTCCATGAGCACCTGCATGCTCAAGCCCCATTGCCTGAAAAATTCCCGCAACACTGTCACCGACAGCAGGAGTAGGAGCAAGCGATAAATCTATTACACCGAAAGGTATATTTAATTTTTCAGCAAGTTTTCTTCCTACAAGTTCACCTGTTGTTGTTATTTTATATGCAATCTCTTTAATTTTATTTGCAAGCTCACTTAAATCGGCTGTCTTGCCTAAAGTTTCTACAGCAGCCCTTACAACTCCGGGGCCTGATACTCCGACATTTAATGCACATTCCGGCTCACCTATGCCGCAAAATGCACCTGCCATAAACGGATTATCCCCCGGGGTGTTACAAAATACTACAAGTTTAGCGGCACCTATTCCGTCAGCATCTTTTGTTAATTGCGCAGATTTCTTTATAATTTCAGCCATTTTCAAAACAGCATCCATATTAATTCCCGCTTTTGATGACGCAACGTTTATTGATGAGCAAAGCCTTTCGGTTTGAGCAAGGGCTTCGGGGATACTTTCTATTAAAAGTTTATCTCCCTTTGTCATACCTTTTTCCACAAGAGCGGAGTAACCGCCGATAAAATTAACACCTGAATCTTTAGCGGCTTTATCAAGCGTCTTTGCGATTTTTACATAATCAGGATTTTTACATGCCTCTCCTACCAGAGAAATCGGGGTTACTGATATTCTCTTGTTAACAATAGGTATAGAATAATCATTTTCAAATTCATCAGCATATTCAACAAGGTGTTTCGCATAGCTTGTAATCTTGTTATAAATATTTTCACAAACAACATTAACATCACTGTCCATACAATCACGAAGGCTTATGGCCATTGTTACCGTACGGATATCAAGGTTGTAAAGCTTAATCATATTTATTGTTTCCAGTATAAAATCCTGATTTATCATAAATGTTGTGCTCCATGAAATAGTATTTCAGTTACGTCAAGTTTTTTTACTTTCAAACGCATTTCAACACGTCTGCTTTTGTTATAATCTTCTTTACCGTTAACAAGTATAGGCTCAGAGTAACTTTTACCCTCAACTACCAGCATTTTTTTCAATTTATCATTATATTTCTTATTAAAATTCGTTTTAAACATATAGTCAGCTACCGAATTTGCACGCTGCAGGCTTAATTCCATATTCTTCATATACTGTTCGTCGGGATTTTTAATTCCTGCATAAGACTGGCTGTCCGTATGCCCCTGAATTATAATATTTTCTATTTCATCAACAAGTTCTTTTTTTGAAAAAATAGTATTTATATAAATAGGAACAAGCTTATTAAGATATGCTTTGCCCTTAGGTGAAAGATTATAACTGCTTAATTCAAAAAGTTCCAAATCCGAAATTTTGATATCTCCCGTCATCGGATCAACCTGAGCTTCTATATTTGCTTTTTTAAGATTTTCAATTAACTCTTTGTTAACTTCAATCTGCTGTTTTTTCTGTTCAAGTGTCTGCTGAGTAAAACCGGTCATTGCAAGTACGAACAAAGTCATAAAAATAATTGCCAGACCTAAAAGCAAGTCAGCCATGGTAGTCCAGAAGATATTGTTATCTCCTTCTGCCTGATTTGATTTTCGCATCATTATTGCCATGGAGAAGCGCCCCCCCCCCGATTAGAATAAGTCGTCAACATCGTCCGATTTTCCCCCATGTTTTGCAACTTCTTTCATGCTCTTATTCATTTGATTTATACCGAAAATTAAATTTTCCAAATACGGAACAAGATTACTTGCAATACCCGAATTCAAAGCAACTTTAAACTGCTGCGGCATAGCCGTAATCAAATTTGATATAGAATTATTTTGAATTTTTGTTTCTTTCAGAAGTTCAAGCAGAAATTTTTCGGAAGATATATTGTCAAACAACTTGCCCATTAAATCTTCACACATTGAAAGAGGTTTTTTGCACAAAGCCTGAAATACAAGTCTTTCAAAAATCAAAAATACCAATGAAGACCCTACCGCAATAACGGATACAAGAGCGGCAACCTGCATGCTTGACATCAAACCGGCAACGGAAGCAATTGTTTTTTCCTGAGATGAAAAGTCAATCTTACCGAAAGCAATTGCGATATTTAAGAATGTAAACAGAGGTCCGAAACCAGTTAATACCGTAGGCACAGTTTGTAAAAATTTATTATTAAATTTAGAAGTAATAAGCGTTTCTTCGTTAAAGAAGTACAAAGGATCAACAGTAGTTTGGATATTTTGTACGGTAGAAGAAACTTCTTTATAAGTCAAATCGTTATTTCTTCCTTTTAGAGCTACGGATTCGGAAAATACGAGAGTATTTTTAAATTCAAGCCATGAACTTGATACGTAAGGATTTAAAGACATCCACTCATCTATTTCTTTAAAGCGAAAATTCAAATCTGTTTTTTTGAAACCTGAAATAAATGCCAGAAAAATTTTTAAATTTTTACCGACATAAATATAATTTTTCATACAGTAAATAATAGAAAATAGAAAAGTAAACAATACAATCAGGATAGGAATATCCGTAAATATGTGCATTAAATTCATAAGTTCTCCGTTTCTTAACAGGATTATACCATGATAACGCCGATAGGGCAATAAGAAAAACTCCCGCTTATAGCGGGAGAAGGAATGAAAGTAAGTGTGTTTAAGAAACACACTTATTTCTCAGTATAAAATTTTATTTTAATTTCGCTTCAAGTCGTTCTATACGAGCTTCTAGTTCATTTATACGTTTTTCCTGTGCCTCATATTTTAAATCCAGTTCTTTGATTGAATTTATCATTGCAAAAAACATATCTTCCATGCGGATTAATAAAAATCCGTCTTTCCCTTCTTTAACAGCATCCGGAAATACTTTTTGTAAATCTTGTGCGATTACACCTACATGAGGTGTTTTATATTTATCTTTCTTAAAGGTATAGTTAAATACTTTTAATTGACGGATTTTTTCCAATCCAGAATTAAACTCCTTACCGACGTACTTTAAGCGCCTGTCGGAGGAGAAACCTGAACCTCCGTCAGAAAAATAATCGTCAAAACCATGACTGCTTTCAATACTATAACGTAATGAAGCATTTGTTTCACCTTCTTTTGATCGCTCTAAAACTCTGTAACCGGTTACATTGTTCCCGTATCTGTCCACAATCCAAGAAGATATCAAGCCTTTTACTATTAAGTTTCCGTTTATAATTACAGTGGAATCTTGTGCTCTGAACTCACCGGCGTCATGAGCATATACACTCTTACCAGTATTATGAACCTCTAAAACAGCTGTCCCGCCGTTAAATTTTGACCGACCGCCTATGAAAACACGTTCATAGCTGTCTGATGCCCAACTTGAACCGCTTTTGGGACCTGAATTAGCCCCTATACAAGTCTTGTTAGGTCCTGTAACGTATTGGCAAGCATTATTACCGATCGCAATATTATAATTATTAACAGCCTTTGCATTATTTCCGATAGCAACAGCACTATGACCGCTCGCATCAGCAGAATAACCTAAGGCTGATGAATAATTTCCGCCATTTACTTTACTGTTTTGACCAATAGCAACACTTTGACTCCCTTGCGCTTTTGCCTGATCTCCTATTGCGATAGATGCATGCTCAGTTGCTCTTGAAAATTCTCCTATAGATATTGAATAATTCGCACTGGCGCCGGATTCACTACCCAGCGCTACAGATGCATAAGAAGAAGACACTGAGCTTGGACCAACTGCAACTGAACGATATCCTGTTGCTTCTGACCAACTGCCCAAAGATAAAGAGCCGTCTCCGGAGGAAATTGAACTGGTACCCATGGAAATTGCGTTTTCATCAGAAGATGTTGTTTTTTCTCCTATTGATATTGAACTATCTGCAATGGCAGTTGCATTACCTATCGCTATTGCTTTTGCATTTAAAGTTGAAGAATTTGCTCCAACAGCCACAGAACCGGTACCGCTGGCATAAGAAGAAAAACCGACGGCAGTACTATTACTAAAAGTCGTTAATGATTTATTCTTATAATTCGAATTTGCTCCGATGGAGACATTACCGTCGCCACTGCCGTACCACATAGAATTTGTTCCTAAGGCGACGTTATTACTACCGCTGCCTTGGGACATTGCATCACCGCCGACTATAGTATTGCTGCCGCCGGTGCCAGATTGATAAGAATTTTTCCCGA
>ERZ780168.329-NODE-329-length-59110-cov-7.458877_pt1 | contig 59110 bp, 35 predicted proteins | sample MGYA00510981_ERZ780168 | MGnify/ENA primary metagenome ERZ780168 (study PRJEB29588, sample SAMEA2158769) | human gut metagenome | biome: human gut; feature: human-associated habitat; material: faeces | place: Denmark | collected 2008/2010 ...
TACAAAGACCCGTATACAGGCGAGGAAGAAGAAATCCTGATTGAAAATACCGAACCCCGTGACCAGCCGAAGAACCGTGAGAATGCAATGCGCCAATTGCGCTCTATCTTATATGATAAGGAGTTGCAGCATCGTATGGCCGAACAGGCGAAGGTGGAAGCAGGTAAGAAGAAGATTGAATGGGGCTCGCAGATACGAAGCTATGTATTTGACGACCGCCGTGTGAAAGACCATCGCACCAACTATCAGACTTCGGATGTGAACGGAGTGATGGATGGCAAGATAGACGGGTTCATCAAAGCCTATCTGATGGAATTTTCTTCACAGGAATCATAAAATGCAAAATTAGCAAGTGTTATTCTTGGAAAGTTAAAAGATTTGTTCTTACTTTGTTAGCGTTGAACTTTAAAGCTAACTATTATGGGTAAGGGTAAGAAAAAAGCAGCAATAAGCAAGAAGGAAGAAGAGCAGGCCCGGAAAGTTGTCAGAATAGTATTTGTCTCATTGATTATTTTGGCATTGATTATGCTGATTGCATTTTCCTTTTTCGGCTGATTGATTCACTACAGATTATATAGATTGTACGGAGAGACTGAAATGTTCGTGTTTCACTCGTTAAGAAACTCCGGCAAGTCATATAATCTGTGGTGAATTTTGTTTTGTAACGTATTTGTAGTCCGTGTAACGGGAATGTAACTTTTCTGTAATCTATCCGTATTCAAATTGTCATTTTTGTGTATCCTCGCAGTTGTACTTTTGCCACGAATTAAGTAGCAAACAACTGAAATGAGTAGAATTACAACAACGGTCGTTACACTTTTGCTGGCGACATCGGTCTTCGGACAGGCTAAGGAGGATGCCGGCGATGGCAAGAAATTGGATAAGGAAACAATGGAGTTTAAAGATTATCTGCCTGAGATTCATGGAACCATCCGGGGGAAATATGAGTACCAGACAGAAACGCAGGAAAGTCGCTTCGAGGTACGTAATGCGCGTTTCAGCGTTTCAGGGAATGTGCATCCGCTGGTGGCTTATAAAGCTGAAATCGACCTTTCGGACGAAGGCTCTATCAAGATGCTTGATGCCTATGCGCGTGTCTTTCCGGTGAAAGACTTGAATTTCACGATTGGACAGATGCGGGTTCCTTTCACGATAGATGCCCATCGTTCTCCTCATCAGCAATACTTCGCAAACCGTTCGTTTATCGCCAAGCAGGTGGGGAATGTGCGTGATGTGGGTTTTACTGCTGCTTATACCGATAAAGGGGACGTTCCATTTGTTCTTGAAGGGGGATTGTTCAACGGTTCCGGCCTGACGAACCAGAAGGAATGGCATAAGACGTTGAACTATTCGGTGAAAGCGCAGTTGTTACTCAATAAGAGCTGGAATGTAACACTCAGCACCCAGATGATAAAACCGGAAGATGTACGGATTAATATGTATGATGCCGGTATCTATTATCAGAACAGCCGTTTTCATGTCGAAGCGGAATACTTATATAAGATGTATGGGCACGGCGCATTCAAGGACGTGCACGCAGTGAATAGTTTCATTAATTACGATTTGCCGCTGAAAAAGGTGTTTAATAAGATTTCCTTTCTTGCCCGTTATGACATGATGACGGATCATAGTGACGGTAAGAAAGATGAAACAACCAAGGCGTTGATAATCAATGATTATGCCCGGCATCGTGTGACTGGTGGAATCACGTTAAGTCTATCCAAAGCCTTTATCGCCGACCTGCGGCTGAACTTCGAGAAGTATTTCTATAAGAAGTCCGGTGTACCTAAAGAATCGGAGCGGGATAAAATCGTAATTGAGTTTATGACGAGGTTTTGAAATGAATTGAGAATTAAGGTGCTACGTTTCTTTTGTGGGTAATGTGAGGTATCAAACTATCGTTTTTTAATTCTCTATTTCCAATTTTTTAATTTATCTTTGTGTCATGGCACAAGAAATAGAACGTAAATTTTTGGTTTCCGGAGACTTCAAGTCTTTTGCATTTGCGCAAAGCCGCATTGTGCAAGGTTATATCAGCAGTGCTCGCGGGAGGACTGTTCGGGTTCGTATCCGCGATAATAAAGGGTACCTGACTATCAAGGGGGCTTCCAATGCTTCCGGCACCAGCCGTTATGAGTGGGAAAAGGAACTCCCTCTGTCTGAAGCGGAAGAACTGATGAAACTTTGCGAACCGGGTATCATTGATAAAACCCGTTATCTGGTGCGCAGCGGCGAACATATATTTGAAGTTGACGAGTTTTATGGTGAGAACGACGGTCTTATCGTGGCGGAAGTGGAGCTTGAATCTGAGGATGAGGCTTTTGTAAAACCGGACTTTATCGGTGAAGAGGTGACGGGAGATATACGCTATTACAACTCCCAACTAATGAAAAAACCGTATAAAACGTGGTGAACGTTAACAAATAAACTGTATATTTGTTCTTATCTAAAAAGAGCAATGTATGGATATGGAACAGTTGTACAATTATGTGCCGCGGGAATTGGTTACTTTTATACTGGTGACTTTGTTTTCTTTATTAATCGGACTCTCGCAACGTCGGATCAGCTTGAAGCGTGAGGGGGAGACTACTCTTTTCGGAACTGACCGCACTTTTACTTTTATAGGTATCCTGGGGTACCTGCTTTATATACTGGATCCTGTCGATATGCGTTTGTTTATGGGGGGAGGCGCAGTGCTGGGTTTATTGTTGGGATTAAACTATTATGTGAAACAGTCCCAATTCCATGTCTTTGGCGTTACGACTATTATTATTGCCTTGATTACTTATTGTATGGCTCCCATTGTAGCTACGCAGCCTTCCTGGTTTTATGTTATGGTGATAGTAACCGTGCTGTTGTTGACTGAGCTCAAACATACCTTTACCGAATTTGCCCAACGCATGAAGAATGATGAAATGATTACGTTGGCGAAATTCCTGGCCATCAGCGGTATTATATTGCCTATGCTTCCGAATAAGAACCTGATTCCTGATATAAACCTGACTCCTTATTCTATTTGGCTGGCAACGGTTGTGGTATCCGGCATCTCTTACCTTTCTTATCTGCTGAAACGGTATGTATTCCATGAATCCGGGACTTTAGTCTCCGGCATTATTGGCGGATTATATAGTAGTACTGCCACTATCTCCGTGCTCGCCCGTAAGAGCCGGAAAGCCTCGGAGCAGGAAGCTACCGAATATGTTGCCGCCATGTTGTTGGCTATTAGTATGATGTTCCTGCGTTTTATGATACTGATACTTATCTTTAGCAGAGAAATCTTTCTTACTATTTATCCGTATCTGTTGATTATGTCGGTTGTAGCAGCCGTTGTGGGATGGTTTATCCATTCCCGGCAGAAACGTCCGAAAGATCAGCCGGCTATTGAAGAAGATGATGATAGCAGTAATCCGTTAGAGTTCAAGGTGGCGTTGATTTTTGCCGTACTTTTTGTAGTCTTTACTATTCTGACTCATTATACATTAGTTTATGCAGGTACGGGCGGATTGAATCTGCTTTCTTTTGTATCCGGATTTAGTGATATCACTCCTTTCATTTTGAACTTGTTGCAAAATACAGGCAGTGTTGCTGTACTGATTATTACGGCTTGTAGTATGCAGGCCATCATCAGTAATATACTGGTCAATATGCTTTATGCGCTGTTTTTTGCTGGAAAGGGAAGCAAGCTTCGTCCCTGGATTCTGGGTGGGTTCGGTGTTGTGATTGCATGTAATCTTGTTTTATTATTATTCTTCTATCTTTAGAAAAAACATTTATAGCCCTATATTTCATATTAACTCTTTCTTTTTCTTTTAATTGCAACTTTTCAGGAGTGAAAAAGTGCAATTAAAAGGAAGTATGGACCTATAATTTAAAATTCTTTATTTTAAATCTTAAGTTTTATTTGTTATATAATAATATTTACCATACATTTGCGACTGATTAGCATTGTATTAGGGAACAATGCAAACGAATAAACAAAAATAAGGGCGCGAACGCGGATTATGGGAAATGAGGGCGAACATAATGCTTTCCTTGTAAAAGGGAAGCAGGTGTTATTTATAGAAAAATGCGTAAAAAAGGGGAAATTCCGTTGGATAAAAATACTGTCTTGTATCTTATTCTCGTTGTTTTTCCTTTCAGGAGTGAAGTGTAATGCTCAGTCTCCAACTATGCGTAAAAAGGCGGTAGAGAATAAAGATTCAATCATGCCTTTCAAGTCTCGGCTGGCATTTAAGACAAATGCGGTCGATTGGCTTGTGTTATTACCTAACATTACTGCCGAAGTCGATCTGTTCGGTTCTCCTTATAAACATTATACATTAAGTCTTGGTGTAAAAGGTAATTGGAGCACTTCTCAAAATTACAAGCCTAGTATCGTTTATAATCTGTTTGATACCCGCTTGGAGTTTCGGAATTATTTCCGTACTACTCAGCGAAACTTCCATCATTTGGATTCAGCCGGTTTTTTTCAGCGTTTAAAAGAAGAGGTGTTTACGGTCAAACGTTTCCATCCCCGTTATTGGCGTGCTTACTATTGGGGCGTATATGCTGATTATGCCAATTATAATTTTAAGTTTGGTAAGCGCGGTATGCAGGGTTCTGCTTTGGGACTTGGTGTGTCGGGTGGTTTCAGTATTCCTTTATATGGTTATCGTGAGAATTTTGTGGATTTGGAATTGGGAGCTAGTGTAGGGTTTGTCTATACTAAGTATGATGCTTACCGGCATGATGAGGAAAGCAATTGCTATCCCCGTTTGCCCGAAAAGAGCAAAGGCGGGCATCTGGTGCCATTCCCGGTTGTTAGTGACTTGCGTGTGGCGTTTGTCTATCGTTTCTCAACTTCAGTCAAAAATAAATATAAGTTGATTGATTACGATAAAATCAATGCCCGTACGGAAGCCAAGCGGCAGAAGCAGTTGAGGCGTGATTCCATTGGCGAGGCCAGAACAAAGATAAAAGAACTGAAAAAGCTGCAGAAAGATTCTTTGAATCTGGCTAAGGACTCTTTATCGCAAATAAAGGATTCGTTAAAGAAACAGGAAAAATTGATAAAGGATTCTTTGGAACAAGTACGGAAACTGGATAAAGCACAGGCTCGGTTGATGAAGGATTCATTGGAACAGGTTCAGAAACAGGAGAAAGAGCAAGCTAAGTTGATGAAGGATTCTTTGGGGAATGTTGCCAAAGAAGAAAAGAAACGTGCGAAAGAAAAGAAGAAAGATAAAGAACCGGAAGAAAGTGTGGAAACACAAATAAAACAACAATCCCCAGATGAACAGCAACCTGTTCGGGAGAAGCAGTCTACGGAGTCAGAATCATCTGTTCCGCAGGCTGTGGAACCACAATCTTCCGGAAGTCGGAAGGAGAGTCCGGAAATTACAAATGCGGGAGGTGAAGAATGATGAAAGCAACTATTATATATCAGATCATATTTACATCATTATTGCTGGTTGGCTGTACGAAGGTGGATTTATGTGACGAGGGGACGCATCCTCACGTAGTGGAAGGTTTCTCTGTTACATACAACTGGAACGGTTTAGAATTGTCGGATGATGAGACACCTGAACGTCTGTATTTCGTGGCAACCCGTATTTTGAATACCCGTCATATGGTTTATCAAACGGATAAAGACGGAAAATTTTGGATTGAAAAGAGCGAAGAAGAAAAAGACCCGGAAACTACTCCGGATGATAACAGTTCAGAAACTCCTGGAGATGATTCTGCAACTCGTGAAGACAGTGGTACTGAGACTCCTGATGATAATACAGAATCAGAAGGTGAATATCAACCTGATATAAAACTTCCTGGTGGAGAATATTTTATGATGGCTTTTACCGATCCGAAATATCCGAAGGTTGAAGTGAAGAAGAACAGACTGGATGCGGCAGGTAAGGTTATGCTGGACAAGGATGGCAATCCGATAATAGATAAAGTTAAAAAGGAAGATGATAGAGTTGAATTAGTCAATCTGGATAAGTTTACAGCAGATGCGGCTGTGCCTGTGAAAGAAATCGCAATGAGTCATGCACCTGTAGAGCAGAAAAATGTCAGTAAAGAATTGGTGGACAATCGGAAATGGGCAGATTTGAATCCCGGTATTGCCTATGTAAAGGATGCCGGTAGGAGACTGTTAGTAGCTCGTCGCGAATATTTGGAATTGGATGCAGGGAAAAACTATATACAGTCTTTTGATTTTACGTCTCTTACTCAGCATGTTGATATTCTTTTTACTGTTCAATTGGCGGCAGATGAGAAGAACAATCAGTTGACCAAAGATGATATTCAAGATATTTATGTAGAAATGGCCGGTATCGCGCCGGAAGTATCTTTGTCTACTGGTATTTTAAATATTTCAGAACTGAAAAGGGTGATTGTAAAAGTGACGGAGCAGAAAGTTTCCCAATCCTCCGAAGGAGAAAAGCCGGTTGTGACTCTTTCATGTAAAGCGTCTTTGGAAGTATTCGGATTGATAGGTGGTGTGGATAGCTATACGATTACAGGACCGGGTGTTTGTTGTATCGTTTTGTATGTGAAGACCCCTACGGATATTCGGGCTATTCATGCGAAATCCAATTTGTCAAAACAAATCAAAGAACAGGAGATTACGGCAGAGACCGGGCAGGTGAATGAGCGCAAGAAAGTGAAAGACCGGGCTGAATTGAGGATTGAAACGCCTTTCCGTATTGTTGGACTAAATCCTGAAATGGGAAGTGACGGTGTATGTGGATGGGAAGTTGTAGGTGATATTCATGTAGACATATAATGGGATGATGAGAAAAGAGCAGATAATATATATGAAGATTAAGCAATGCTTATTAATCGGATTTTGTTCGATACTGTTGTTTAATTGTTCCGGAGATACGTATGTAGGGGAACTGACGACAGATGATGATGCGCCTTTGGTGGAACCGGTTCCTATCGTGTTGAGCTTGGGTATGTCTGATTTTGAGATATTGACACGTGGAAGTGGCGAGGTCAATAATGGCAATGATGCGGATTTTTGGGACAATGTAAGATTTTATGTGTATGCTTTCAATAAGGATCCGCAAACCGATTTGTCTAAACCCTGGAGTGAGGCAAATCAGGATTTCTGTTTGTTGGATGGTCATAGGACGGGAGGGGTAAATGCACAGGCTTCCGATCACGGGAAAGAAGTGGGGGTGAAGAAAGAGGATTCCAATTTACTGCTTTTCTATCCGGATGAGAAATCTCAGGAAATCTATTATAATATGAAGAATACCAATCAGCCTTATAACTTCTTTGCTTACTATTTGGATGATTGGATGGGTGAGTGCCATCGTGAGAAAGATCATATCTATTATGATGTTGAGTTGGACGGGCGCAGGGATTTCATGTCTGCTATGGCGGATCCTGAGGCTCAGAAAGATAAATACGAGGGCAATCCGTACTGTGATAAGATTCTGGGTCGTGCATTCAGTGCATATTCTGCCAATCATGGTTTAAATCCGGTATTTCAGTTTGAGCATCATTTGGTTCTTCTCCGGTTTGTGGTTTGTAGGCCGGATGATAGTTCAAATAAAAAGGGAAATGGTGTTCCTTCTTTGGATCCGACTTTGGCAGTAAAGAAGGTTGAATTGAATTCAAAATATAAAGGACGGTTTACTGTGGCGGTGAGTGCTCCTGATGCGGATGGTATGACGAATCTCAAGAGAGGGATATCTTTTGATAGTGAGGATTATAAGTATTTTGAACTGAAAAAGAAAAACGGAGAACTCATTGGAAATTCCGGATGGTGCTTGGTAGCTGATTGCCCTATCTATGAGAATGTGACGGATGATGATAAAAAGCGTTATCGCTATGTTCTTGACAAAGACAAAGAGAACGACCGTGATAGTGGTACAAGTTTATTGGTGGCACCGGCTGACTCTTATCGGGCGAAAATTACTTTGAGCGCGGAGCAGGGATTAACGGGAGCGCTATATACGGAGGTAGAGGTAGACTTGGAAAATACAAATGATAACAAGGTCTTTAGTCCGGGAAAAGCATATACTATTTATTTGACAATTAATAGTTTGTCTGATATCAGCTCTGCTGTCGAAAGTGGAGTCTGGACGAACGGGGGAGATATAAACATTAGTCCGGACGATAAATATGAGGATGAATAAAAAGTGAAACTTACATATTATTATTAATTTAAAATTGTGTGATTTATGAAACGATTTTTTCTTTATGCAATGGTGGCAGCCGGAGTGTTGACATCTTGTTCGCAGAGCGAAAATGAGGGTGTACCGGGAAATGAACCTGTGGATCTGACACCTAGCGCAGACGCTATCTTGCTTTATGCCGCTGCTCCTTCTGTTACAGTCAATGCTACCAGAAGCGCCGGTACTGTCGGAGGTGATGGTGCTACTATCTCTAATACATGGAGTGGACAGAAATTGTATATCTATGCTTGTCAGAAGGATTCTAAGACTGGTATAACAATGAGCGATAGAATTGCAGATTTGAATACTTATGCTTTGCGTGACGAAGAGGGTACGGTTGAAACCGGCGCTAAGATTTCAGGTGTTAAATGGAAAAATAACGAATCCCGTTATTTCCCACGTAGTGGCGCTTATGATTTCTTTGGTTATTATGGAGATGATGCAGTAATTGGCGAAGCAAAAACTGAAGCAATGAATGGTACAAATGTGTTATATAAATCTTTTGTGATTAATGGTTCTCAAGACTTGATGATTGCAAAAGCTGAGCTTTCTGATGCTGATAAGGCGAAACTTGCTCCTGAAGACATAAATAAAGCATTCGGTTCTTATACTGCTCGTAGAGATGTGCAGCCTTCGATGAAATTTGAACACTTGTTGACCCGTCTTGTATTCAATATCAAAGGTATGGGTACCTCTAAACCTGAGAATGTATATGTACAGTCTATTAAAGTGAAATCAAAAACTACAGGAAAGTTGGTATTCGTATATGCTGCCGATGCTAATAAAGGTATCCAATGGGATGGAAATGATGAGGGTACTTTATTGTCTCTTCAGGAAAGAAAAGGTAACGTAATGCAGCCATTAACAGACAAAACGTACTATGCTTCGGCAGCCGATGCAGAAACTCCGACCGCTGTGGGTGAAGCTTTGTTGGTTGAACCGGGTGTTGAAACTTACGATATCGAGGTTGTTGTTAAACAAGAAATTGATGAATCAGGTAATACAGTGCCTGTTGCACAGCAGACAGCAACATACGAGTTGACTTTGAAAGCTAGTGATGTAACTAAAAATGGCACTGATGCTGGTATTACAACTTTCGCTGCATCTACTTCTTATAATGTTACAATTGCTGTTTATGGTATTAAGAAAATAGAACTTACAGCAGAACTTGGTGAGTGGATAAATGGTGGTGATATCAATATTAATCCAGACGATACATTTACAGAATAATAAATTAAATATCTGAATATGAATAAAAAATATCTATTTATACTGGGAGCAGCAGCAATATTGGCGGGTTGCTCGAATAATGACGTAGTAGATCAAAAGGAAGAGGTAAATATTCCTTTTGACGGAGCAGTTTCATTGAATGCCGGCTCTAATATCTCTATTACTCAAACAAGAGCCGTTGTTAGTAAATGGCAGGATACTCCGATTCGTGTGTGGGGATTAGACAATGCAGGTACCGGCTGGAATACAGCTTCCGGTAACTTGTTCTCACCGGCTAATTATGTAGATGGAAAAGTGGCAGCGGACGGAAAAGTCAAGCTGGGGGGTGAAAATGATGTTTATTTTTATCCTTTGAATAGCGATGTGAATTTCTCATTCTATGCTTGTAGTCCGATTCCGACTAATCCTTCTTTGTCATCAAATAGTGCTGCTGTTACTTATAATATCGCTGGAAATGTAGATATTCTTTGGGGAGAAGCAATAGCAGAAGATGTTCTTTCTGCCGATGGTAAAACTTATTCCGGATACAATGCCCGCTATTTCCGTAAAGGGGGGACTACACCGGAGTTGAAGTTCAAGCACTTGTTGACCCAATTGCAGCTTTTGGGTATTGGCGGTGACGAAGGACTGGTTGAAGATGGTAAGGTTTGGCCTGTGAGCATTAAGAATATCACTGTAACTTCTTCGAATGGAGCTTCTTTGGCTGTTGCAGGGGCTAACAAAGGAACTCTGACTGCTACAGGTATCGTTTCGGAAATTCCGGCATATTTCGGTGATAATAAATATACAACAAATGTAGATTTGGAGACAAAAGTAGAAAAAGATGCAGGAAATGTAATGTTATTGCCTTCAGCATCCGGTTCTTATATTCTTAACGTTACTTTGGCTGCTATGGTAAATGGTCAGGAGAGAACGCAGAAGAATGAGGTTACCATTACTTATAAGAATGCAGAAGGTCAGGTGTCACCGTTTGAAGCAGGTAAGGCTTATAAAGTTAAATTGACAATTTACGGTTTGCGTGTGGTTGATATCAATGCTACACTGGAAGAATGGAAGGATGCAGACCAGACTATTGATCAGGAAGTAAACTAATTCTTATGAATAAATGGATGATAGCAGGCGTAGCGTTGTCGTTTTTATTGGCATCGTGTAGTAAAGACGACGATAATACGCCTCAATCAGGAAATAATACTAATGTAAATGGTGGAGCTGTTGTATCTTTCAGCTCCAACATTTTCGCTTCTGTTGTGGTTGAGGTAACAGGGCCGGGCACTCGTGCACCGATAACGGCTTTTGAATCAAATGCGCAATTGGGTGTTTTTGGGATTCCTGCCATTCAAGGTGGGCGTAACGAAGATTGTGACTTGTTCAACAAAAAAAATGAGAGTGATTTCCAGCCGAATTTATTTAATGCTTGCTACACGTATGTGCCGGGTTATGAAACGTTACAGACGGAGAAATTGGCAACTTTCCCTAATACGAGTAATGCGGGCTTGATGATGTATGGTTATTACCCTTATACAGAAGAAGCGGAATGGCGTGAAGTGAACAGAGTGGCACAATGGGCCATACCTTGGAAACTGAATCCGCGTGATATGTCTGAAACGAGAGACTATATGTTCACAGGTCAAGCACCGACATGGTATTCGGAAGTCGGAACAAATCCGGTCGTGTTGAACTTCCAGCATGCATTCGGACGTCTGGATTTCTGTTTCTATTCTACCAGTAAGCAGGTATGTGATGCAGGGTATCGGATTCAGTCGGTAACTGTGTATTGCAATACAGGTGAATCCGGTTGGATGGCTTTGACAGATGGGGCACTTTCTTTTTCTCCTAAGGATTTGGTGTGTCTTCATTCGACAAATAATGCCGGAATTACTTATAATACTCCGGGAGAGTCTGTCGCAAAGTTTATGTTTCCACCTGAACAGACCTTGATACAGAAGATTACTTGTCAGGTAAAAGATGGCGGTAACAATTTGCGTGAGTATACTATCTATGATTACAAGTATTACGGTTATGATATCTCAATAAAGAAAGGCAAGACTACATTAATGCGTATTAACTTTTTGCCGAAAGATGCCACGTTTTCCGGACCGGCCAATGTGGATTCCTGGACGGGAGGTAATACTGTAGACGAAAATGTAAAGTTACAATAATAACGACATGACACGAATCGTAAAATATCTATTCTCCCTTGTTTTTCTGCTTCTTGCAGGAGCACAGAACTTGTGTGCCCAGCAAGTGGCGGTAAAAACCAACGGCTTGTCACTTCTGGCAGGAATACCCAACTTGGGATGTGAACTGGTAGTGGGTGAACGTTCCAGCGTTGATTTAAGTGTCTATGGGGGATATAAACCCTATGGAACAGATATTAAAATCATCGGTGTGCAACCGGAATACCGTTATTGGTTCAATGGTCGTCCTATGGTACGCGAATATATCGGTATATCAGCCTTGGGAGCGAATTATGACATTCATTGGGGGAAACATATTTACGAAGGGGATGCAGTAGGAATCGGCATAACGATGGGATATTCGATGGCACTGGGCAAACGTTTTAACCTTGAATTTTCGGCAGGTTTCGGAGCTGTCCATTTTTGGCATCAGCAATACTTCGAGAATGATAACTTTGAGGATTATGCAATTAATAATCCGGGAAAGACGAATGCGCACGGATATAAACTGTTTCCGGCAAAACTGGCGGTTTCTATTTCTTATATTATTAGATAGAGAGTAAGATTGTGGATATGAAAGTAAGTTTGATAAGAATAAGCAGAGCCATGAGAATAGCTTTTCTTTTGATCTGTTATTTAGCTGCTTGTATTCAGATGAATGCGCAGGCACCCAAGCTGGTAATGGGACGTGTACTGGACAAAGAAGCGTCAGAGAAGAAAAGAAAACCGGTCCCGTTTGATCTATCTTCTATTGGCGACATAAAGATTTACTATTTTAATACCGTTCAGGAAGGAAAAGATATGGAAACTGCCTTGAATCAGGACAATATCAGCCTTACCCTTTCTGCCATGTATGAAGTGCCCGATGCTACGGGAGCTTATCAGATTACTTTACCGGAGACCGGTTCGTTGGTTATTAAAGTAAGTACGGCGCCTGCCGTATTTGAAGCAATCAATGGCCGGCGTGAGATTACTACATATGTAGATATGGGGCACATGATTAGTCAGGTAACAGTTGTAGGACAGCGTACGGAGGTGACGTCCATGCCCGAAACACCTGACCAGTATGGAGATATGATTATCCTGAACGGGGCGAAGGTCGCTGTGCCTCAGATGATTGGCAAAGACAATGCCCGGATGATTGTGCAACCGTATGTGATAAATAACAGCAAAGGAAAGAAAGTGGAGATGTATCGGTTGCCGCGTGTATATGATGGTGCTCAGTATGCACTGACGCAAGAAAGACGGATGGGCTATGATATAAAGCACGATTCACTGTTTAATTTTATAGTGGAGAATGAACCGCTTTCTGCGGAAAAGGCTTCCTATATGTGGAACGATACAATCAAGCTTTCCAATGCGCAAGACAATTTTCAAGTGTTAGCTCTCATGCAGATGGAGGACTATACACGTCCTTATTACGAACGTCTGTTGGAACTTTCTACACGTAGTCCGAGACGTCCGTTACGTTTTCTGGAATATTCGCTCGACCAATATGAACTGGATCCTAAGAAGTACGAAGAAAAACCGAAAGTAGAACGCCGGACTGGTGTGGAAGACATTTCTCTGAGTTTCTTATTGGGAAAAGCGGAGCTGGATCCTGAAGACCCGAACAATGAAGTGCAACTGGATAAGCTGAAGGCAAAGCTGCTGGAAGTGGTGAATGGAGAAAGCTCTACTTTGAAAGAACTCCATCTGTATAGTGTTTCATCTCCGGAAGGGTCTTATGCGTCTAACGTTGCTTTGTCCCAACGTCGTCTGGCATATGCCCGTTCGTTGGTCTATTCAGTCATTCCGGCGCATACGATGAAACGATTGTACACTTATACACCGAACGACTCACGGGTAGCCACCTGGCTGGAAGTCGCAGATTTGCTGGAGCAGGACACTCTGCCCGATGAAGCTGCTGCCATTCGCGAGATTGTTGAAAAGTATCCGAAAAATCAGGATTTACAGTATCGGCAAGTAGCGGCTCTGCCTTATTATAGTACGATTATTAAAGCGCATCTTCCTAAATTGCGTTCAATGAAGTGTGAGTATACTGCTGAAATTTATCGTGCGCTGACAAAAGAAGAAATACTGAATCGTTATCAGAATGATCCTGATTATCATTCGGGAAAGAAAAATTTCGCCTTATATGAATATTGGCACTTGTTTAACATGGTGAAAGACCCCAATGAGTTGGAGGAGCTTTATCGTCGTGCATACAACTATTCGAAAGAACTGACTAACGGAAAACCGTGGGTACTGGCAGCCAATAATCTGGCTGTATCTTATCTGAAACGTGATACGGTGGATACCGAGGTGCTGAAACCACTGGTAGACTTTTCTGTAAGAGGTTGTAACGTAGAACGTACTTTTGACGGACGTGTGATCGGAATAGATAATGTGGAAGAGATAGTGGCCAATCAACTTGCCATGTATCTGAAAAAAGGGGATTTCTCGGAAGCCAGCCGTCTGGCTCAGTTATTGCCTGATAATGAAAAGAATAAAAAGATAAAAGCATTTGCTTTCTGCCTGGGGGGATATTATAAAGTAACCAGCGGATTGAATGACGCTGAAATTGCCCGTCGACTAGAGACATTCGAACTGGTCAGAAATAGTTCGCCTATTAATAACGTGGTGATGTGTCTGGCAATGAAGACACATGCATGGAATGAGAAGGCAGAGAAAGTGCTGGAAGAATTACCGGCAGACGATCCGAAAACACTTTATTTGAAAGCAGTCCTTTATTGCCGGAAAGGTGACTTTTTTGCTATGCAGGCGGAAGAGGCACTGACAAACTGTTTCAAGAAAGACAGCAGCTATATCTCGATAGCCGAATGGGACGGGGATATTAGTGAAGACTGTTTCAAATATGCCAAAATGGGTTATGAAGACGAAATGGCTACAGGAGGAAATGAGTAGCTTAAATAGATAATTAATGGTGATGAAAAGATATATATTGACGTGTGTTTGTGGTGGAATGCTTGCCGGAAGTGTAATGGCTCAGCAGCAGGATTCCATTGCAAAAATGCGAGATGCCGCTGCTGCTCAGGATTCCGCTATGCAACGAAGAAGTCAGGCTGACACAGCCTATCGTGTGAAATACAACGCTTTGAAATATTCGATGCAGAAACGTTATCAGCCTCAAGGTCTGGAGTTTGTCAATAAAAAGTTCTTGGATAACTTCTTTGTCAGTTTCTGGGGTGGATATAACCGTATCATTCCTCAGGGTGGAATGAATCTTTCCGGCGGACCGGAAATCGGCTTGGCTGCATCAAAATTCTTTTCTTCTAAAAACGGGATGCGGTTATATGGAAGCTGGCAGTCTGCCAACCGGCAGAGTGATAATGAGAAGTGGACTAACTATACGCTTGGGATAGATCATATTTTCAATCTTAGTACTGCCTTTGCCGGTTATAACCCTTATCGTATGTTCGAACTCTCTACGGTAGAGGGGCTTGGGGTGCATCTCGCTTCATTGGCGGGAGAGAAGCAGAAAGCTGTTGATTTTCATCTGGGGCTGCAAATGAAAATATCCACCGGGACCCGTCTGGATGTGTTCATGGAGCCGGGAGTTTCTTTTTATACAGATGGAATTGATATTTCCGGAAACAATAACTCACATGGTTATGATATAGGTTTCAATGCCTGGGTGGGTATGAATTATCGCTTAGGTACTTTTACTCCGCGTGGAAGTACGGAAGCCGGGGATGAAAATTTCCTGGATAATACATTTGTCAGTGCGGGGATGGGATTGCAGGCGCAGAATTCCTCATTGGCCAGAGAACAAGGGTTGTTAGGCTCTACAGGACCTATTTTTGGCGTGGCGGCAGGTAAGTGGTTTCTCGATTTATTCGGTTTTCGTCTGTCTGCGTTTGGCTCTTATGATGTATGGAAAGCAAATCAAAAGACTGGAATTGACAGAATGACTCTGTATGCGGGTGGACGGGCTGAAGTGATGCTGAATCCTTTCGCCTTTTTTAAGAAAGATGTGCGTTCGATGAAATGGGGAATCGTCCCGATGTTCGGTGTCGAGCTGGGGGTAATGAAGAAACAGGATGAACGTGAGCTTGTATCCAAATCGTATACTGGAATGACCGGCGGGCTTCAATTTAAGTACTATCCGACAGAGAATCTCGCTTTCTTTGTAGAACCCCGTATGTCATTTGTACCTTATACATTTACGGAGAAGACGATTTCCGGGAAGGTGAATGAATATTCTTTCATGGATAAATTGATGAATGTAAGTGTAGGTGTTGAACTGCGTCGTCCTACTCGTCCGCAATGGCAACAGTTGGCAAAACTGAGGGGGGATTTTACACCTTATTATTATACCTCTTATGCTGTCGGTATGACAATGCCGCAGCAATTGAACCGGCCTACTTCACGACGTCCGGGATTTATAATCGGAGCTGCAGTCGGACGTCAGTTCAGTTCACTTTCCGGAGTACGTCTGGGACTTGATTTTAATAATGCGGCTACCCGTACGACAGATGACAAGACTGATCGTTATACTTTTACGAGCCTTTCTTTGGATTATATGTTTGATATATCCAATTGGGTGATAGGTTACGACCCGGAACGCAAGTTCGGTACGGAAGTCTTTGCCGGACCTGTCATTACCCGTTGCTTCGATTCTGGGAAAACTTATGTAGGAGGAGAAGGCGGGGTACGCCCTTATTGGAGACTGGGAGAGCAATTTGATGTTTTTGCAGAGTCTAAATTACGGCTTTATACAAAACGCTATATGAATTCCCGTGGAGGGGCGAAAGGGACTCCTTTGCAACTGTCTTTTGCTTTGGGAACATCTTACCGGTTTAGTCCGGCTTTACGTAAGAATTTGACGGAAAGCGGATTCGGGGATGGCACAATCTGGGGGAATACATTTATTAGTGGAGGAGTCGGTTTCCAGTCTTTGGTCGGCCCAAGTCGTTCTATGGATGCTTTCGCTTCGGCGGGTCCGACGATGAGTGTGTCTGTCGGTAAGTGGTTGTTACCTTATTGGGGAGTACGTTTTTCCGGTTTTGCGGGAATCAGCAGTTGGGGACAGGCTTTGAGTGAATATGGAACCCTTTCTGACAAGCGGACGATGCAGGGAGGAATACGGATGGAAAGTATGTTTGATGTCCTTTCTTTCTGGAAATATGATAAAGAGCGGCGATGGGGAATTGTCCCGATGCTTGGTTTGGAACTGGGAAAAGTCCGTAGGCAGAGTGAGAAAGCCAAAGTTAGTGCGGCGGGAGCGGCATATGCAGGTGTAACGGCCGGATTACAATGCAAATATTATGTTTCCGATCATATGGCATTATTTATAGAGCCCCGTTTCTCGCGTATACCTTATTCTTATAGAGACGTAAATGTAGAGTCCGGTTATATTGGCCCGCGTACTACGGCAGCGGATAATGTAATGAGTGTTCAGATAGGCCTGGAATTCCGTCATGCGGGTGGTAAGGCATTGAAGGAACTGGCGGCTCTCAGAAGAGAATTCGAACCTTATTATTTTGCTTCATGGAATGTAGGTGCCAATATGCCCGTCCATCGTGTAAAGTATGATTCGAATGCAGGTCTTGGAGTGCTGATTGGTGTATCGGGGGGACGGCAGTTCTTCCCGTGTTCCGGAGCACGTGTCGGTTTGGATTATACTGCCTTGCCGGGTAGAAACGGTGGGGATGCACGTAAACTGATTAGTGTGTCGGCTGATTACCTCTTTGATATAACTCATTTCATGGGTGGCTATAATCCTGAACGTAAATTTGGAGTAGAAATTCTGGCAGGTCCGGTTCTGGCATTCGGCTCAGAACCTAATAAGACAACCTTTGGTGTAGAAGGTGGCTTGCATTTTTATTATAAATTGGTTAAAGGGTTCGGAGTATTTGCAGAACCCCGTATGCGTATGTATACTAAGAATATTTTGGCAGGCGGTGATCTTACTCCTGTGCATGCTGCATTTTCGGTGGGGACTTCTTATCGGTTCTGAATTGCAATATATTAATGTTTTTCATAGAGTTGTGAAGAATTTCAATTGTTGCAATGTAGAAATAGTTTCTTAATGAGAAAATTTGGATGGTTTCCTTCTTTTTAGTAAGCAAGGATAACAGTTAATCATTGGTGGATATATTTTTTTTCTGTCTTTCAAAAGAATATAAGCATCAATGATTAACTGTCTTTTTGTTTGATATTGGTGAATATTAGTATTTCTTTCTGCTTAATATTTTATAAGTTTAACTACTAATTGACTTTTAGTGTTTGCAACTCTCTATTAAATCTTTTTTGGATTCGATTGCTTATTTAAATATTTGTCTCTATATTTGTTATTCTAAACGAACAAAAGTAGACTGAAGTATTTAGAGAGGGAGAGTTTGGATTGTATATTATTATTCTTGTATTGTTCTTGTAATGAGAATGTAATCTACTCTTCTTTATTTTGCCCGCTCTAATAGACGACTTAAATTGAGACAGATGGGAAAAAGACATGTTTTGTATGCCATAGTGTTACTATTGGCTTTAGGTTCTTGCAGTAAGGAAGCGCAGCAAGAAACAGAGAGTGGGAAACAGCAGTTTGTGCGTTTCACTTCGGTGGTTGAGGGCACATACACAAGAGCGAGCGGAGCTTCATGGTCTCCAAGTGACGCTATCGGTGTTTATATGAAAAAAAATGGGGCTGAACTAAGTGCAAGTTCCATTGTTGGTGAAGGTGATAATGTCGAATACTTTACAGAAAATGGTGATGGTAATTTCTTGCCGGTATCAACCTATCTTTCTTTTCCGGATGATGGCACTAAAGTCGATTTTATAGCATATTATCCACATCAGGAAACAATCAATAACTTTATTTATCCAGTTGATGTTACGAATCAAGCAGATCCCGAAACGATTGACTTATTATATGCAGACAAGTTGGAAGGGATTAGCGAACGTTCTAATGCTTTGAATCTTTCTTTTTCTCATCAATTGGCTCGTTTAGTGTTAAATATAAAGAGCGTTGATGGTTCTTCATTGGATGGACTGAATGTGTCAATTTCCGGTGTGAAGACGACAGCTGAATTTGCGCTGGCGGATGGCTCTTTGAATATCAATGCAGATTCAAAAGGTGTTGTAGATATGCATATGGTCAGAGGAGGAGGGTTGATGGCAGAGGCTATTCTTTTGCCTGAAGGTACTTTGACAGATGTAAAACTGGTGTTTCAGCAAGGTGGAAAGAAACATGAGCAGGTATTGAATAACGCTAAACTGGAGAAAGGAAGTGTATATACATATACTATAAATTTCAAGAATGGTGAAGGGCAAGTCGATCCGGAAGCGAAATATGCAAAATGGAGAGAAACCCCAGTAATAACGAAGAGCCAATTGGATGATCCTGATATTATGTACGTTGTTCATGATATGCCTAATTCCATGAAAGATCCGGTTAGTAAAAAATCGCTCCGGAATTACTGTTTGTTGTATGATACAGATTTAAAGTTTGCTTATTGGGTGGCATATCCATTATTTGCGGACGTGATAAAGAAAGGGACGAATAGGACAGATGCATGGGGATACGATCCTAGTATTTCTTCCAGTCTTCAGGCTAATTTATCAAGTGGATTTAATGGAGGAGCGGTATATGATCGCGGACATCAGTTGCCAAGTGCAGATCGCATTTGTGATGCCGCAACTAATAGGACAACGTTTTATTATTCAAATATGACTCCTCAGATTGGAAAGAAACTGAATCAGACTATTTGGGCTAGTCTTGAAGATAAGGTACGTGGATGGGTAAGTGGAACAGATACGCTTTTTGTTGTTACCGGTGCAATGCCACCGACAAGTGGTACTATTGAACGTCAGAAAGGAATGGCCGTGCCGGCATACTATTTTAAGGCTTTAGCTCGTCAGGTTAATAAAACATTTTATACGATAGCCTTTAAAATGGATAATAAGCAATATACTGGTACGGATTATATGAGTACTGCTATATCTGTAGAAGAGTTGGAACAACTTACAGGCTTTACTTTCTTCCCGACTTTAGATGCTCAGGCTAAAAAGTTGGATAAATCGAAATGGCAATAATTTTTAGTTCTTATTATATCTATGTTTAACTAATCACTAAACGAATTATGAAATTAGGGAAATTCTTATTTACAGGTTCATTATCACTTTTTGCTCTTGCTGCATGCGTGAGCAATGATGATAAAAGCGAGTGGAACGACGGGAGTCAGCCCATTAACTTCACTTCTTCAATTCAGGGACTTAACACAAGGGCTGCTAATGCCGAGTGGACTGCTGGTGACAAGGTAGGTATCTTTATGAAAGCTGCTAACGGAGACTTGTCCGCCGCAACAGCTGTGAATAAGTTGCATACAACAGACAAAAATGGAAATCTAACTGCTTCTAATGCGGATAATGCTTTGTATTACCCGACAGATGGTAGCTCGGTAGACTTTGTGGCTTACTATCCCTATGTAACTTCTTTGGCAGGAACTACATATAAGGTAGATGTTACCACTCAGACCGATCAGCCTGCTATCGATCTTCTTTACTCAGATAATGCAAAAGGCTTTGCAAAAGGTGCATCGAGTAAACCGCAACTACAGTTTGCTCATATGCTGAGCCAAATTGTATTTAATATTGAAAAAGATGCTACTATTCCTACATTGAATGGACTTAAAGTAACATTTAAGGGCATGAACACAAAGGCTGATTTTACATTGGCTGATGGTAAATTAGGCAATGCTGGAACTGTGGCTGATATTGCAGCTAATGTAGATGTGGATGGTGCTACTGCTACTACAATAGTATTACCGGCTACAGCGTTGAGCGATATAAAAGTTGTGTTTGATTTGAATGGAAAGTCTTATACAGCTGACTATCCACAGAATGTTTTGGACGCAGGACGTAAATATGTACATAAGGTAAAATTGAGTGATAGCAATGGCCAGCCTGTAATTGTTATGGAAGCTGCTACTATAACTGATTGGATTGAAGTACCGGGTGGTGATATTGATGTAGACTTTGGTGGTGGTACTGTAACTCCTCCTACGGAAGTAGTATTGTTGGATGAACCGTTTGATGCAAATCAAGGTGTGTTTACTATTGATGACAAAGTTCTGCCAGAGGGAAGTACTTATGTATGGAAATGGAATACCTATACAGATAAGAATACTCAAATAACTACTCAATATATGAAGGCTAGTGCTTTCATCAATAATGCGAATAAGGCATCAGAAAGCTGGTTAGTTTCTCCTGCTGTTAATTTAAGTAATGTAAGTGATGCAACTTTATCATTTGAACATTGTCATAAATTTGGTGCTGTTAAAGAGAATGAGATGTCTGTTTGGATTGCAAATGCAGGAACAACAGATTGGCATCAATTGACTATTCCTACCTGGGGAACTGGAAATGATTACACGTATGTTACGGCAGAAATTAATTTGAAGGCATATGTTGGAAATAGTGTTCAAATAGCATTCAAATATGTAAGTACAGAAAGTGCGGCTGCTACTTGGCAGATTAACTCTGTAAAGGTAGTTGGTATGAATGGTGAAGGTGGTGGAACAGTAGATCCAGAACCTGACCCGGAACCAACTCCAGGTGAGGAAGTCATTTTGTTAGAAGAAACTTTAGGTACACCTGCAAAAGATGGTACTCAATGGCCATGGGTTGCTGATTATAAAGGTTGGACAGATACTCATGATTTACAATATTCAGCAAATAATGTTTCGGTGAGATCGGTTGATGGTTTTGCAAATCTTTGGTTCCCTAGTAAGAAGGAAAGTTTCTTTAAAATTTCAGAATTGAATACAACAGGCTATTCTAATCTGAAGTTTTCTTATGGAATTACTTCGGAAGCATCTGGAGTAGATCAAAATAAGATTACTGTATCAACAGACAAGGGGGATGTTGTAGTTGAAAGCAAGGCTATTGCTGCAACTAAAACTTACCAATTGGTTGAATTGACTTTGCAGGATGGGATTACTTTCATTCAATTAGCTGGAACAACAGCAAATGAAAAGGGTTATCGCATTAACAATCTTAAACTTGTGGGAGTAGGCAAATAATACTTGTATTATATGTAATATTCAGAAGAATATTGCAAGTATAAGAGGGATGAAAAGCAGGTAATACATGTTAGGATTACCTGCTCATCTTTAAAACATAAACGAATAACTGATAATTATGAAACAAACTTTTGTGCTTTTACTAACACTCCTTTTCCCGGCTCTCCTCTTTTCTCAGGAGTCAGAGACAGGCATAGAAGGACGTGTGATTGGTTCGGAAAGCAGGCAGCCCGTTCCCGGAGTTATTGTGACTCTGAACGGAGAAAACAGGCAGACCAGAACTGATGTGAAAGGAGCTTTCTTCTTTAATAATATATCCCCTGGAAAGGATGTACTTATTTTTAATTCAGTAGGCATTGCTCCAAAGAATATTTTAGTTGACATAGCTAAGGGAGTAGTTACTGATGTCGGCACCATTGAAGTTGTCGAGTTGACTGCTACTGAAGATTTGTCATTGATTGGTGTGGTTGATGAAGCCATGGTAGATGATGATGTAGAAGGCGCTTCGCAAGAGATTAGTTCGAAAGTAATCCTTTCTAACGATGTGTTTCTGAATAAGGCGGCTTATCAGTTATCACCTATGCGCTTCCGTGCCAGAGGGTACGAAAGTCCTTATGAAAAAAAATACATCAATGGAGTCAATTTCAATGACCAATTGAGAGGAGTATTCAATTACTCTTCTATTGGTGCATTAAACGATATGACCCGTAACGGAGACGTAGTAAATTATAATGCACCGTCTGCTTTTACCTACGGTTCTATTGGTGGAGCAGAAAATGTAAATATGCGCGCATCCGGTTATACTCCGGGCACTAAAGCTACACTTACTTATACCAACCGCAACTATTATTTGCGTGGAATGGTTACATATTCCACAGGTCTGATGGATAATGGATGGGCATTTTCTGCATCTGTCGGTGGTCGGTATTCGCATGAAGGAGCAATAGACGGTACATTCTACCGTAACTTCTCTTATGCGCTTTCTGCAGAAAAACAGTGGCAAGGTGGCAAGCACAGCCTTTCTATTGTAACTTTCGGTTCGCCAGTAGTGCGCGGACAACAGAGTGCTTCTTATCAACAGGTTTATGAATACCTGGACAATTATCTCTATAATCCGAACTGGGGATACCAAGACGGTAAAAAAAGAAATGCGAAAGTAGTGAAAGCTTTCGATCCCACTCTAATTCTTTCACATATATGGAAGATTAATGACGATATGACACTGACTACCGGTTTAGGTACTCATTATGGACGTTATGGGAATACTGCTCTGAATTGGTATAACGCTCCGGATCCACGTCCGGATTATTATCGCCAACTTCCTTCTTACTTCAAGTATGCAGTTGAAGGGTTTGATAACCAAGAGGGGGCTGATAAGTGTGAACTGCTTTGGAGAAGAAATGATACAAATTATACTCAAATCAATTGGGATAATATGTATCTGACAAATGCCTTAGGTGACGGTTCTGCAGAATATATGGTAGAGGAACGTCGAAGTGACTTATTCGAGACAACTCTAAACTCTACTTTCAACGCTCGTCTGAATGACCATCACACATTGACTGCCGGTATAGAAGCACGTTCTACTCTTTCCCGGCAGTTTAAAACGGTGAACGACCTTTTAGGCGCATCATATGTCTGGGATTATGATAAATATGCTGAACAAGATTTTTACGGAGATAAGTTGAGAAAACAAAATGATTTGAACCGTCCCGATCGTAAAGTATATGAAGGTGGAATTTTTGGTTATAATTTCGATCTGAATATTTTTAAAGCAGGAGGATGGATAGTAGATAAGTATACATCTGCCAAATTGGATGCTTACTATGGTATGAAGATAGACTATACGAGCTTTTATCGAGATGGAAAGATGAGAAACGGACGATATCCCAATGATTCATATGGAAAAGGAAGCACATACACCTTCGTTGATATGGCGGTAAAGGCCGGACTTACTTATAAGATTAATGGCCGACATTTTCTGACAGCTAATATCAGTTATGGGACAGAGGCTCCTCTGCCTAATTATGTCTATCTTTCTCCTCGTATTTCCGATTATACGACGACCTCTGTATCAAAAGAGGATTTGAAGAGTGGAAGAGTATTTTCTGCTGATATTAATTATATATTCTCTCTACCTTCACTTACTGGACGGGTGTCTTTGTTCCAAACTAATTTCTATGATCAAATGGATCGTAATAGTTATTTCAATGGAACATCGTATTTGAATCATGTGCTGTATAATATGAATAAGGTGCATCGTGGTATTGAGTTGGGTGCAACTTATAAACTGGATAATCACTGGAGTTTTGATTTGGCAGGTACAATATCCGAATATTATTATAGCAATAATCCGATGGGAGTTGAGAATTACGAAGCTGATCCTGAGAACGAGGATAAAAGTAGTACGGTCTACATGAAGAATCTTCATGTAGGAGGTATGCCTCAATTTGCAGGAACTTTTGGCGTTCGCTATTTTATTGATTATTGGTTTTTGGGAGCAAACTTGAATGCCTTTGGACGTAACTATGTAGACGTATCGCCTAGCCGGCGTTTGGCGGAAACTTATGACCAAGTTGATCCTGTGGCCGATCCGGTACAATATCAGTACTATAAGGAAACGGTTGCTCAGGAGCGCTTCGGTAGTGCTTGCACTGTAGATTTGTCTATTGGAAAGATATTCTATTTACCACATAGACAGTCTATCAATGTTAATTTATCGGTGAACAACGTTCTCAATAAAACAGACGTGCGTACTGGCGGTTATGAGCAAGGACGTGTTGTTACGGTAAAGAATGGAAAGAAATCTTTGTTGAACCCAAGACTTCTTCCTAATAAATATTATTATATGCAAGGAATCAACTGCTTCATGAATGTCAGCTACCGGTTCTAAGGAAATCAAGATATGTAAATATACTAATTAATAAATAATCAATGATATGAAACTAATTCAGAAAATATATACTTTGCCACTATTGGTTATGGCTGTTTTGATAACCAGTTGTGAACGTGACTATGATGCTCCGCCGTTGAACGAACCGGTTTATACTGGCGCGCAGCCCAATACGACTTTAGCACAATTGAAAGAAAAATATAGTGCGGCTACTGCTGAAACTCCTATAGTGATAACGGAGGATTATGTAGTGAAAGCCTATATTACGGGTAATGATGAATCTGGTAATATCTACAAGCAGATTATTGTACAAGATGCTACGGCTGCCCTACCGATACAGTTGGATCAAGGGAATGTGTACACTACCTATCGTCGTGGTCAGGAAGTATTCATCAATCTGAAAGGCATGTGTGTATCCGTATATGGCGGTGAACAGCAATTAGGCTGGCCGGACGCTTATCTTTATCGTATGACGTTTGCTACTTTCCAAGAGTTGGTGAAGAAAAATGGATGGCCATATGCTGATAATGTAAAGCCAGAAGTTATCACGGATATAAGTGTGGTGAATCTTGATGTAAGCAAAATGACCTATCGTCTTGTACAACTCGAAGGAGTACATTTTGTAAATGGAGGGAAAAATACATTTGCTAAAACAGGCGGTTTCGGAGAGGAAACGTTGAAAGATGCTCATGGCAATACTATTACAGTGCGTACAAGTAATTATGCTTCTTTTGCGTATGAGACGTTGCCGGTGGGAACAGGTACGGTTGTTGGTATTCTAGGACGTTTTAATGGAACATGGCAATTGACTATTCCTGCTTATTCAGATGTGTTTGGCTTTGACGGGGTTGAACCGGGCGAAGGAGAAGGCGGTGGCGGTGAAACAGGAGAGACAGTACTGTTCAGTGAAACATTTGGTGAACCGCAAAAAGAAGGAAATTTTTGGCCTTTCTTGAAAGACTACACTGGATATGATAACCCGAAAGAGCTATTCTCAGGTAGTGTTGATAATCTTTCTGCCCGTACGCAAAGTGGTGATGGTAATGTGTGGTTCCCTACAGGGGGGGATTATTCACTTTCCATTGGAAGTATAGACTTGAAGGGGGCTACTAAAGTGTCGTTGATTTACAAAATGGGTGTTAATGTATATCAGCCTACTGATGTGCAGAATATCAATACGCTGAGTGTGAAATGTAACGATACGGATTTGGCAGTACCTAGCAAAGAATTGGCAGGTACAAGTAACCCGTATGTATTGGAAGAGATACGTATAGATGATATTGCCGTATCCGGAACTGCTACGCTGACATTCAGTTGCGCTAGTGCTACCAATGTAAAAGGCATACGTCTGTATGATGTGAGACTAATCGCTCCCGGAACAGGTGAAGGCGGTGGTGGTGATGTAATCGCTCCAGTGCCTGACGGCGAATAATAGACACAACAATTCCCTTATAATCGTAATCTGATGATAAAGAAAATTGTATTGCTACAAATATTGTTGTTTGCCCTGTCCATCGGAGTGGTGGGGCAAACACGTTTGGGCGTGTATGCTGCAGGATTCTATAATTTGGAGAATCTGTTTGATACGGAAGACGACCCGAATAATCCCGGTGATGATGAATTCCTGCCGAATGGCCCATATTCCTGGACTCCCGAGAAGTACCAACAAAAGTTGCGTAATCTGGCGAAAGTGATTGCTAAACTTGCGAGGGAGAAGTGTCCGGGTGGTCCGGCTATCCTCGGTGTGTCAGAAGTGGAGAACCGCCGGGTATTGGAAGATTTGGTGAAAACAGAACCGCTTGCTTCTATGGGATACGAGATTGTGCATTATGACTCGCCTGATCGTCGGGGAATAGATGTTGCCTGTTTATATAATCCCAAGCTGTTTACCCTGCTTTCGTCTAAGGCATACCCTTTTTTCATGCCTTCCAAACCGAATTACCGTTCGCGTGACCAGCTATTAGTAAGTGGGTTGTTGGCGGGAGAGTCCTTTCATATGATTGTAAATCATTGGCCGTCCCGTTACGGTGGTGACCGCTCATCTATTTATAGAGAAGCTGCCGCTGCTATAACCAAACATATTGCCGACTCCATCCATGCGGCTGACCCGCAGGCCAAAGTCTTGATTGTCGGTGATATGAATGATGATCCTACTGATAAAAGTACGAAAGAAGTATTGAAAGCCCGCCGTAAAGCTGCGGATACAGAACCGGATGGATACTTCAATGCAACGTGGCCATTATTTGACAAGGGAATCGGATCACTTTGCTACCAGGATAAATGGAACCTGTATGACCAGTTGATTATATCAGGAAACTTGTTAGGCAAAGACCGCTCTACCTTGAAATTCTGGAAAGCGGAAATCTTTAACCGTGATTTCCTGACAACACAAGAAGGAAAACGCAAAGGATACCCGTGGCGTACTTTCTCCAGTAATACTTTTATAAATGGATATAGTGACCACTTCCCGGCCTTGATTTATTTTGTGAAAGAAATACGTTAATAGTATTCTTATATATTATTGTAAATGCATAGATTTGAATGACTTGATGTTGTTTGAATCTATGCATTTACAGTATCCCTAAGTATGAAAACAACTATTGTAACATCCACTTCCAGGCGGGAACAACAGAGATTGTTATCCCTTCTGTTTCTATCTTTTCTTCCTGTTCGAAGGTGACAATTATACAATTCTTGCAACCGGTAGTCTTGTAAGCGTCTAATATTCCGCCAATTTCCCGTGCGGTATTATGTGAATTTAGTAGCCAGGTGACTTGTATCAGTGAGGAGATATGCTCTTCTGTTTGAATTACGAAATCACATTCTTTTTCTCCTTTGTAATAGTATATTTTCTCATTCGGTGTCTTTTTTCTACGTAAATGAAGGTATACGGAATTTTCTAATAGCTTTCCCTCATCTCCACTTTGGGGTAACAATACGGATGAGCGCAAACCATTATCTATTATGTAATATTTGGAAAGAGAGTTATTCTCCTGTATTATAGAAGAAGTATATTTGGGAACCTTAAAAAACATAAAGATGGAGCAGGTATGTTCCAATAGTTCATACAAAGTATCTTTAGCCACCTTTATCCCCTGCGACTTCAAATCATTGAAAACACTATTAGTCGAAGTCGGTTTTGTCAGGTTGGACATGACTCTTTTTAAAAAGTACCGGATCATGCTCGGATTACTCAGCTCATAATGCTCTATCAAATCTCTGAATAACATTGTATTAAAATAACTTTGCAATTCTCGATCTTTTATGGATTGTTCTTTTTGGAGAACAACTTCGGGAAAAGCACTTCCGCCATTATACTCCTTAAAAGTAACCTTCAACTTAGCCCTTCCGCTTTCCGTATAAGGGTCTATATCGATTTTCTTAAACAGGCAGAATTCTTTGAATGAAAGAGGGAATTCCTCATATTCGAGTGGCCATCCCCGAAGAGCGGTAGCTAGTTCTTCCGACAACATTTGTGCATTACTGCCGGATACGTAGATATTCTTACAGTAAGTCTTGAACAGGCGGAGGACAAAAAGTTCCCAGTCTTTAATCATCTGTATTTCGTCAAAAAACATATAGACAGTATCGATAGGGATGTCTGGGTACATTTCCATATAAGCCTGGATGATTTCGTCCAAATCTTTAGTTTGCATATCATATAGACGTTCATCATCAAAGCCTATCCATAGAATTTGTTCTCTACGGACACCGCTTTCTACTAGTGCATTAATTGCCAGCATCATTAAAGAGGATTTGCCACAACGTCTAACTCCGGGGATTGTAATAATCTTCTTACTGTTTAAGGGTAATTCCAGTTCACGTGGGATGACTTCAAAAGGAAGTTCTTTTTGCTTGAGGGCAATAAGTGATTGGAGAATTTGTCTTAGGCTCATACGGCAAATATTTTAAGTTTTCGTTTTCAACGGATAAAGATAGCAAAAAGTTTCCGTTTGAAAAGGAAAGATTTTGAGAAAAGTTTCCGTCTGAGAAGGAAACTTCTGTGATTTGCCATATTCTAACTTTCGCTTCATAGTGATTTCACCAATTCCTCTTTCAACCTATCACCACCCTTCTGAAACTCCCTGTTCATCGTGCTTACAGAACGGTGATAGGTTGTCTCTGACCTATCACCTCATCTATCACCTATCACCGTCCTGGAAAACTGTATATTTATTCTCTTTTTGGCTTGATTCGGACCACTTTATAGACATTTCCCCGTTTGGCATGCACGGAAGGCACTTGATTCCTTTGCAATATTCTTCCGAACTGAATAATATTACAATTTGATATATGTATCCTGCTGTCATGCTGTACCTGTTCCAGTATCTCAATGGCGAGAAGTTGCTCGTATTCTTCCTCGTCTTCCCGGGCAGCACGGAAATATTGGTGGAATAATTGCTCCGCGATAGGCATAACTTGAAATTCTTGATTGCCTTCAGTCATCACTTTTTCGTCCTCGGTGTCGAACCAGTAGCGCTCTCCTCTGTAAATATCGTGCATCGCTTGCGCATAAAGCTGCTCATAGTCGATGGGGGAACAGTCGATGGGAGCGGTTAAGTAGACGACAATATAGCGCCGGCTGCCGGAAGTATCGGTCAGTAAATCCTTGTGGTTGCTTGTGCCGATGAATGAAGCATAGCGGCGCATCTCCTGCGTGGCTGTGGCACGGGGGCGGCGGGTGTTGACCACCGGTTTTTGGATGATATGCTTCAGGAAAGCCTGTTGATGCACTCCGTTCTGGTCGAATTCGTCCATGTTGATGAGCGCAAAACGGTTTAGAGATAGTTCGGCATCCCTTTTGTTGCTGAAGTCGATGTGGTCCGTGTAATATATCTGCAATTCGGACGGTAACAGATTCTGGCAAAAAGTAGATTTTCGATAGCCCTGCGGGCCGACAAGTAATGGTACCGTACAATTGGAGTACTTGCGGTCAGTGTGACGCCAGTGAGCTACCATGCTTAGAAACCAACGATAGAACAAGTCAGGCCAGTAGTCGTTGTTGCAAGGGACGCGGGCAGCCAGTTCACGAATCCGGTCGCGACCGTCCCAACGGACGTCCACTCCGAAGAGAAAATCCTCGATAGGATTGAATATCGGGATGCGGTCGGAGTTCAGGTAGCGGGCGACGTCCCTGTCCCAAAGGCTGAGTCCTTCCAAGCGGGCGTTCATGGCGATGCTGTTTTGTACCCGGTTGGTGATGGGGCGGAAACAGAAACAAAAAGTGTTCCGTTCGCGATATTCCGTTACGGTTGTCATTGTGTTGTAACGAAATTCGTATCGGCGTTGCATAAATTCTTCCGTGCGAAGCTCCAGTTCCTGTTCTGTTGATAAGGGAGATTTCTGTCCGAATCCTTTGGCGTGGGTATATATGTTTTGTACGGTCTGGCGGATAAGGAACTCTTTCTTTTTGGTGTAGAAATGAGCGATGGCCCAACGGGCAGTTTCTTCTTCCGGTATACCTGCCTGAAAACAATTTTCCGCAAGGCGGACTAACAGTGGCTTGAGGTCTTCGTCAGAATGGAGATGTACGTTGGGCTGGAGTTCGCTTAATGATTGATAAGCCTTGCTTAGGGCGCTCTCGAAGAGGGCGGACAAGGTATCGAAACTATCGTAGCCCGGAATCAACCGTTTGAATGGCGATGTTTCCGCTTGTACGGATTCTTTGTAGGTGGTGTCCGACGGCATTTCCAGCGGTTGACGCATGTAGATGACGGTGGCATCAGAGTTGTAATAAAGTTCCGGGTCGTAGGTTTGCCGGCAGAATTGCTCCAAAGTAGGGTTCTTAAGTTCGATGGAGTAGGAGAGAGCCGGTTGGTACAGGCTGACTGCTTTTCTGTAGGCGTGGGCTTGGAATATTTCCGCTTCTTCCCGGCTTTTGGGTAGTGAATTGTCCGGGCGTGTGAAGCGCAGCCATATTTTTACGGAATGTCCGCCGGAACCCATGAAGGCGGCAAAAGTTTGCGTAAGTTCTGCCGCTTCCTGTTTCACGCGGTTTACTTCCGTCCGGTTTGCCAGGTGGTTGACTTCTATTTGCACAATACCGTTATATTCCGTCATTTGTGCGCCATTGGCTGTTTTGCGGAAGTTGGCTGCCGGGATGACCTTGGTCAGTCGCTGGGCTTCTTCCAGTGTAGAGTCGGGTGATGCGTAACGTATATTTGTCCGAAGATTGCTAATCGGGCGGGCTTTCGTCTCATGCTTCATCGCTTCTATTTGTAGGTTTATATCCAGCGTCCGCATAGTTGACGTTTCGCCGTAGTCCCGCATCAAAGTAAGTTTCATGTCAAGTGTATTTATTGTTTCACCTTTTTTATTAAAGGCTGATAAAAGTAGACTAAATTATCAGGCCTGCCAAGTTTTTTCGCACTTATTATTGCTCGATTGTGCTTATAATCTTCATTCGCTTCTTTCGGGTATTCTTTGGTGCTTGCCTATTGTTTGTTTTGTACAGAGGGGCTGGTTGCATCATATAGTGGAATAAAGTGTTCCAAGGCTTGAAACACTTCGTTTCAAGTAATGAAACACTTGGTTCCAAGCCTTGGAAACTTTAGTTTCAAGGGTTGGAAACTACAGTTTCAAGCGCTTGAAACTACAGTTTCCTGCCGGGGAAATACTGGTTTCACGGTAGGAAATGGAATGTATCCCCTGTTGATACTTCTGTTTGTACGTGGGCTTCTGTTTGTATGCCGGTTTTGATTTTGGCGGACGGTGATAGGTGATAGATGAGGTGATAGGTTACCGACAACCTATCACCATTCTGTGAGTGCGATGAACAGGGCGTTTCAGAACGATGGTGATAGGTTGAAAGAGGATTTTCACTTTTGTATATAGTGGAGAGGTGAAATATACGGAACTTCTTGCATTTATTCCTATATTTCCACTGCATTTCAAAAAAAACATATATCTTTGCGGTACGCTTTCTGCTCATCAGCGTGGTGAAACTTGCGGGAAGCGTTTTTTATTTTTTAGGGAATATGTAAAGTTTCATCTCTCTTACCCGAAATCTAGCGGTTTCTTTTCACGGAGAGGTGATGCAACAGATATTCCACGTGAACGGCTTATATCAACATATCCGTAAAAGATGTGTTATATATAAACGATTGGCGTGGATGTCTGTTGTTATCATTATCTTGTGAAAAGGTTCGCTAGGCCTCGGGTAAAGATAATGGTGCAACAGCATTCACGTCTTTCTTGTATCCGGTCGGTTTGTTTGCCCAAAAAACTTAACCTAACCAATCCCCACCCGTCCGAAATACAGAAATCGTGAATGCTCGTTGTCCCACATAAACAAACAATATTCTTTATTTTTATTGTGGAACACATTAAGACAAATACATTATGCCGAAATGGATTAGCATAGAAGAAGCAGCAGCGAAGTATGGATTTAACAAGGAAGCTATTTTGCTTTGGGCGGAAATGAAAAGATTTCCTGTGGGGTATGGTGAGCCTTCCCCTGTCATTGACGAAAGAAGTTTTCAGGAATTTCTGTGCCGGATGAAGAAAGGGATTACGTCTGAATATATCGACACATTAGAAGAACTATGCATGCAAAAAACGAGGATTTGCGATTTGTATGCCGAAATCATCGGTGCTCAAGATAAAGAACTTCTGCGGCAAAGGGAGAAAATAGCCAAGATAGACCAGATACAGGCGGCAATGAAAATGCAGAACGACCGGATAGGGGATTGCAAGAAAGTGTTTGCAGAATATGGCGGAACTTTTCGGGACGGTTGGTTGGAGAAACTGCGCAGAAGTCTGAGACGGTTGTTGCCGAACAAGAAGTCTTAAACGTGTTTACCATCCGCAGGGCTTTCCGAAGAGGAGAAGCTTTGTAGGGCATTTGTAATGCTTTAGTAAGAATTTTTATCTATTCGTTTTATTTTCTTAACTCCGAACGTTTCGTAATTGACACGAAACCACCTACTTTTATCCCCACATTTGCAGCATTTCAGAATGTCCTGCGTCTAATAAATAAAAACTAAATCATTCTAGTCATGAAACACAGACTGTTGCTACTATTACTATTCATGTTTGCTACATTTGCGGCGGGGTGGGCGCAAAAAGCTGTAGCTCCTTCTTTTACCATCAAAGGCGTTCTTCTGGATTCGTTAACCCAAGAGGGAGAACCGTATGCCACCATCAGGATTACCAAGAAAGGCGTTCCGGACACAGCTGTAAAAATGGCGGTGACCGGGGCAAACGGTAAGTTTCAGGAGAAATTGAATGTACCGGCAGGCGATTATGTAATCAGTATTTCTTCGATAGGTAAAGCTCCTGTTGTGAAAGACTTCACTTTGAGATCTTCTACGAAAATAGTCGACCTCGGGACGTTGTATTCTTCGGAAGCCAATAATGAATTGAAGGGAGTGGAAGTTGTCGCCCAGAAGCCTTTGGTGAAGGTAGATGTGGACAAGATAGAATATAACATTGAAGACGACCCCGACTCCAAGTCGAACAGTATTCTGGAGATGCTGCGCAAAGTTCCTTTGGTGACGGTAGATGGGGAAGATAATGTGCAGGTGAACGGAAGCAGCAGTTTCAAGATACATGTGAACGGAAAGCCGAATAACATGATGAGCAATAATCCGAAAGAAGTACTGAAAAGTATGCCGGCAAATACTATTAAATATATTGAGGTGATTACCTCGCCGGGGGCGAAGTACGATGCGGAAGGCGTAGGTGGTATTCTGAATATCGTCACGGTGGGTAGCGGATTCGAGGGATATACGGCTACATTTCGGGGAAATGCCAGTAATAACGGAGTCGGGGCCGGTACTTATGCGATGGTGAAACAGGGTAAGATGACTGTTTCCGTCAATTATAATTATGATTATAATAATCGTCCGCGCAGCTACTCGGACAGTTACCGTGAGAATTACGAGCCGGGAACGAGGGACGAGAAGTTTCTCGAATCTCAAAGCAGTTCCAAGTCAAAAGGGAATTTTCAGTATGGCAATTTGGAAGCGAGCTATGAGATTGATACGTTGAGGCTGCTGACGGTGGCTTTCGGGATGTATGGCAGCAGTGATAAGAGCAACAATAACGGAAATACGGTAATGTATAGGACGGATCATGAGGACGTTGCTTATCGTTACCGGACGGATGGGCATAGTGAAAATTCGTGGTATTCCATAAATGGGAATATAGATTATCAGCGTACTTCCCGGAAGAATAAACAACGGATGCTTACCTTATCCTATAAGATAAATACGCAACCTCAAACTGATAATTCTAACAATGTTTATCTGGATATATTTCCCGACGAACAGAAAGACGAACTGGCTGAGCGATTGCGGTTGGAAAATTATCATTCGGACGGAAAGACGAATACGATGGAGCAGACTTTCCAGGTAGATTATACGACTCCGATAGGGAAATTGCATACCGTTGAGACGGGGGCGAAATATATTTTCCGCCGTAATAGCAGTGACAACGCGCTCTATGAGGCGGCAGGCGGGAGCGACGACTATGTGTACAATGAAAACCGAAGCAGTGAGTACCGTCATCTGAACCATATCTTGTCAGCCTATGTGGGATATACATTGAAGTATAAGGACTTCTCTTTCAAACCGGGAGTACGTTATGAACAGACCATACAACGGGTGAAATATATCGTAGGGCCGGGTGAGAATTTCCATACGAATTACAGCGATTTGGTTCCCTCCGTCTCTTTGGGGATGAAAATCGGCAAGACGCAGAATCTGCGTGCCGGTTATAATATGCGCATCTGGCGTCCGGGAATCTGGAGCCTGAATCCTTACTTTAATAATCAAGACCCGATGTCTATCAGTCAGGGAAATCCGGACTTGAAGAGTGAGAAAAGCCATGCTTTTGATATTGCGTACAGTAATTTCAGTGCCAAGTTCAATATAAACGTTTCGTTGCGCCATTCATTCGGCAATAACGGGATAGAGAGGGTAAGCCGGCTGATAAACAATGAGGACGGAGAAATCTTTGACAATAATCCGGAACACAGGGCGCCGGACGGGGCTATGTACAGTACTTATGATAATATCGGCAAGAATCGGGATACCGGATTGTCCCTTTATCTGAACTGGAACGCTTCTTCCAAAACACGTATTTACGTGAACGGGCGCGGAAGTTACAGGGATTTGAAGAGTGAGGCGCAAGGGTTGCACAATTATGGATGGAACGCTTCCTGCCACGGAGGTATCCAGCATACGCTTCCTTTGAAAATTCGTTTGAGCCTGAATGGAGGCGGGGGGACTCCGTATATCAGTTTGCAGGGAAAAGGTTCCGGCTACCAGTATTACAGCATCGGAGTGAACCGTTCGTTCCTGAAGGACGACCGTCTCAGCCTGAACCTATATTGCAGCAATGTCTTTGAGAAGTACAGAACGTATAACAGCCATACGAAAGGCGACAATTTTATATCGAAGAGTAGCGGAAAGTATCCGAACCGTTATGTCGGGTTCAGTATCGGCTACCGGATTGGAGAGCTGAAAGCCAGCGTGAAGAAAGCTGCCCGCAGCATCAGTAATGATGATGTGAGAGGTGGTGAAGGCGGTGGAGGAAGTGCCGGTGGCGGAGGTGGTCAGTAAGACCACCACTGCTCAACTTAGCCAGAAGGATATGACGTGTCTTATGTCATATTTATCCAGTATGGCTAGGAATCTTTCATCTTCGAGACATTCTTTGTAAATATAGAACATTGCATCATACTTCACCCAACGCAGGTCGTAGTTGTATTTCAGGCCAAGTTCTATATTTCTGTAGAAGTCAAGTTTCTCATTCATGCGATATTTGATTTCTGCAAGAGTGATATATATTATATCCAGTTCCGAGTCGATTTCGAAGGCTTTGTTGACCGATTCCAGAGCTTTGTCGTATTTCTTATAGAAATTGTACATTGCTGCCTCTTCGTTATAATATATTGCATTATCCGGATGGGCTTTTATTAATTGGGCAATCGCTTCCATGTCTTTTTCTTCATTGTGATAGAGGACGTGCTCTATCTGTATCTTGAGAAATTGTGCAAGCTCATAACCTTCGTCATAAATCTTATTCAGGAGGGTTTCACTTTTCCGATAATTTCCTAACAGAAAGTTCAAGTAAACCTCTTTTAGTTGGATAGAGAACAGTTCAGGACCAAGGGTCTTAGCCGCTTTACTTGCAAATTCCAATGCTTTCTGAAGTTCGAAACGAGCATAATAATAGTTGCTTAGGAATGAATATCCATAAGAAAAATTGGGATATTTCTCAATCAGCAATTCTGCTTGTTCTATGAAACGGGTATCGTTTTCTTTATAGTAGCGTAATGCTTTGTCTACTTCTAACTGAAGCTGCTTGTATCCGTCAAAAGTGACAAGGTCTTCTTTTGAGAAATAATTCTTTACCAAAGAATCATACAAGGCCATATATTCTTTGACGGAAGAAGTTTTGGAGACTTCGTATATATAAGAAGTGTTGCAAAGCTCGTTCTCTTCCAGGCAGCGGTCCGAATGGATTACATTTGCGCTTTCGAGGGTGATGCCATTCTGTGCTAGACATTCTTTGATGATATTTGTCTTTTGCTCTACAATGATATTATGTTTTACTTTTTCATCGGGACTGTCCGGTAGAGGGATACGGGTCAGGACAAAATGATAGGTCCTCTTGATTCCCAGCAGGTTGTTTTCCGGTGCCGAGAGCGAGTTCAGGACTTTACAGCAGCCTTTGATGTTTTCTTCGTTATTGGCAGCTAGAAAGACAACGTCGTCGGCAAGCAAGGACATCGTGATAGCGGACATTTCCGTGATTCCTGTTCTGGAGTCTATCAGTAAGAAGTCGGGAGCCAGTTCCTCTTCTATCTGTTTCTTCAGGTTCAGAAAGAAATCAATGCCGTAACTGTTTTCTGCGTAGAATAAGTTCCACCAATTGATGCGTGCGAGTTTTTTCCAGTAATCACTTGAGTCAACATTGCCTGCCGCACATAAATGGATGGTATTTATTGCGTTGGTTAAACGAATGTCAACCATATAATCTGATATATGACGGGGCTGTACATTTTCCACGGCATATGAATAAATATAATCCACCAATCCTTTGTCGATAGGCTGTTGAAGTTCTTTGGCATATTTGCTTTGCAACCCCGGAGCTTCCAAGTCAAAGTCGAGGATACACACTTTCTTTCCAAATTCAGCCAAGCGATTGGCTATGTTGACTAACGCCAATGTGCGTCCGACTCCTCCTTTGTATGAATAAAAAGTAAATGTTTTCATAACTCTTATATGATTAGCATGAGTGAAGCTCTTTCTTTGGCGATGCGAGTGGCTCTGGCTGATTCTTCCGTCTGTTGGAATGGAGTAGGAATTTGGCCGGAGGCACTAAGTTGAAAGTTCAATTCGCATTTTTTAGCGAGTGCCCGTATGATTTGTACGACTCGTTCAAATTTAACTTTACCATATTCTTGTTGTTCATAGCGTTGGATTTGTTGTTCCGGCACTCCTATTTTGTCTGCCAGTTCCTTTTGGGTGTATCTGGAAGCTATACGCAAGGCTATGATAGATTTAGGAAGGTTTTCGTTTGTGAAAGACAGGTATTGCCGGTTTCTTAGTTTCTCGAATTCTTCGATTTCCGAACTCAAGTCTTTCAAACGGCAGCAGTATGCTGCTTTTTGCATACGGTCGGTCAGTTCTTCTCCTTTTATCTGATACAAGGCATCCAGCAACTCTTCCATTTCCTGTTTGGCGCGTGTCAGTTGGCTTTCGTTCTTAATCATATCTTAGTTCAGATTTATTTTTATTATTCCCTTTTTCTTCCTCTTTGCTCCTTTTATTCCTTGAAAGAAATCCAGATAGGAGATATTCAAGCCTGCATAAAGGCTATAGAAGAATAGCTCTCCTTTGAATTTTTGTTTTTGCGTTTCCCGCAGTTTATAATCGTCAGTGAGGAGCAGGCAAGGCTCTTGTCTTTTCAGTGTCTTAAGAGATTGTGCACTTCCTTTGAAGCAGGCATCCCAGTCGTCGGGTTCCAGTTTGTCGGTGACGAAGCTACCGTCGATATAGATAGCTTCGCAACCGCAAATCTTTAGTATATTTATAACTTGAAGTAAGCCTTCCAGCAGTTCTTTACGTTTGGGGCTGAATCCGAAGGTTATTTCAAATTCTTCCCAACTGAGCGTGTGAATTCCTTCAGGCAAATATCCTTCTTTATTAAATTTCATAATCACACATCATTTCTGTTGTGCAAATATAGAAAAAAATACCAGGATATTGAAGGATGGATAGTTTTATTTCTGTCTCACATCTATTTCTGTCTCACATCCTGTTTGTTGGTATTAAACCCCAGCTTCGTCAATCCTGCCTGTACATCGGGATGGCTCATGAAGAGGTTCCATAACAAGCCTGTGCGGTAGTTCTCAATCATGACGGCGATAGGGCCCTGGTCGATGGCGAGGTAGCGTTGCGGATACCAGTTGTCCGTCTCGCTGAAAGCGTCGTAGAATCCGAAGGGACCGAATACTTTGTCGCCTATATTATAGAGGTGGCGCATCACCTGCATGGAATATTCCGGCGTATAGACGATGGATGAGAGGGCGGCGGTAGGAGAGATGACTCCCTTGTCGTCCTGCTCGTTGGGTGAGTGGGCGGCATATCCGTCTACGGAGTAACTGGCGGTCAGTCCCCAGCAATCGGGGCCGAAACCTTTATAATGTTTGGGGTTGCGGATGCAATAGGCACGGTTGACTAATGTCAGGTTACGCATTTCGTGGAAGTAGCTGGGGCAGTATTCGTCTTTCAGCCCGACAGGGTCGAGTCCGAGGAACGAATATTGTGCCCAGAAAAGCGGGCCGGCTTCTGTTCCCTGGTAGCGGAGATGAAGTTCGATTCCTTCTACTTTATGTGGAGAGACGATGGCGCCGTTCTGTGCCCATCCGTCATGATAGACGGCGGCAGGTACTCCGTGCGTTGGCGAAGCGGCGGCAAGGATATACATAATCATGCATTCGTTGTAACCGTGTACGGGGAAATTCATTTCCCAGCCGTAAGTGGGGCTCCAATGCCAGTAGAGGACGTTTTGCCCGCCTTTCCGGTACCAGTTCCAGTCGACGTCACGCCAGATTTGGTCGATGCGTTGGGCGAGTGCTTTTTCTTTCTCGTTGCCGTCTGCGTAATATTGGTGTACGGCAAGAAGTCCTTGGATAAGGAAGGCGGTTTCTACGAGGTCACCGCCGTTGTCTTTCTGTCCGAAAGGTTTCACTTTTCCGGTATCGCCATACCACCAGTGCGGATAAGCCCCGTGAAAGCGGTCGGCTTTTTCGAGGAAGGAGACGATGCGTTCCATGCGTGCCAGTCCTTCTTCACGGGTGACGTAGCCGCGGTCTATTCCGGCAAGGATAGCCATGATGCCGAAGCCGCTGCCACCGGAAGTGACTACGTTGGCATCGTCCTGCGGGTATACACCATCTACATGATAGCGTTCGGGAGCAAGACCGCTGTTCGGTTCCGCGCCTTCCCAGAAATAGAGGAAGGTACGTCGTTGGACGGTATCCATCAAGGCATCGTCCGACAGTGAATCGGTGACGGCGGAAAGGTTGTCGCTTTTGCTTTTCCCTTTACAGTTTTGGAAAGTCAGGGCAACGGCGGACAGGAACAGCAGCATGAGAGGGAGTGCGCTCATTGCTGTGAGTCTTTTATATTTATCGTTCATAATCAGGGTAATAGTTTATTAAATTAGGCACGGATTACCGTGCCTACAAGTTTAGTTTAACGTGAATTTAGCGGTTTTCACATCCCGGCTATTCGTGCCAATCATCACTTCAAAGTCGCCCGGTTCAGCTACCAGTTGCAGGTCATAGTTGTAATACCTCAACATCTCCGGTGCAATCTTGAAGCGGACAATTTTCATTTCTCCCGGTTGCAGGAATATCTTCTGAAAACCTTTCAGCTCTTTCACGGGACGGGTGCTGCTGCCTACTACGTCACGGATATAGAGTTGCACGACTTCCGAGCCGGGCCATGTGCCGGTATTGGTAACTTCCACTGCTGCGGTCAGTGAACCGTTCATATCCATGCTGGAATGGCTCAGGTCAATATCACTGTAAGAGAAAGTGGTGTAAGAAAGTCCGTATCCGAACGGATAAAGCGGGTCATTGTCCACATCCAGGTAGTTACTGCGGAACTTCTCGAACCATTTGCCCTGTCCCAACGGGCGTCCGGTATTCTTGTGCGCATAGTAAAGAGGTATCTGACCGACGTTCTTCGGGAAAGTCATGGTCAGCTTGCCGCCTGGGTTGACGTAGCCGAAGAGGGCATCGCCGATAGCATAAGCAGCTTCGCTACCACCGAACCATACATTCAGGATGGCAGGTACGTGCTCCTGTTCCCAGTTCAGCGTGAGCGGCCGGCCGGTGAATAGTACAAGTACTACCGGTTTGCCTGTCTTTAATAATTCTTTCAGCAGGTTCTGTTGAACGTCGGGGATATTCAAATCCGTACGGCTGCTGCTTTCACCGCTCATTTCCGAAGATTCGCCGAGGGCTGCGATGATAATATCCGACCGACGGGCTACGTTCAAGGCTTCGTCCAGCAACTGCTGGTCTGTGCGGTTGTCACGGTTCAGTGAACGGCCGAACATCGTTGCACGTTCTTCGTAGGCGGCATCGCTAATCAGGTTGCTTCCTTTGGCATACATGATATTCGCTTTTCCGGCGGTCATCTCTTTCAGTCCTTCTACCAATGAAGGACAACGGTCGAGCACGGCAGCTACGCTCCATGTACCCGGCATATTGCTGCGGCTGTCGGCCAGCGGACCGATAACGGCGATATTCCCTTTGGGGTTGAATGGCAATAACGGATTCCCGTTCGGGTTTCCGTCGGGGCTGTCGTTCTTTAAGAGGACGAAACTTTCGGCAGCTATTCTGCGGGCTGCGTCACGGTGCGCTTTCGTAAAGATGTCGCGTGCCGGACGTTTCGGGTCGCAATATTTATAAGGATTGTCAAACAGACCGAGTTTGTATTTGGCTTCCAGGATGAGGCGGCAGGCGGTATTCAATGTTTCCATAGATACTTTGCCTTCCTCGACGGATTTCTTCAATGTTCCTACGAAACCTTCGCTGACCATGTCCATATCCACTCCGGCATTGATGGCACGGGCGGATACGGTCTGAAGGTCACCAATACCGTGGTCTATCATTTCGGAAATTCCGGTATAGTCGGTTACAACGAAGCCGTTGAATCCCCATTGTCCGCGAAGGATATCCGTCATCAGCCATTTGTTGGCGGTGGCAGGTATTCCGTCCACCTCGTTGAACGATGCCATCACGCTGCCTACACCGGCTTCGACGGCTGCTTCATAAGGCAGCATATAGTCGTTGAACATCCGTTGGCGGCTCATATCCACGGTGTTATAGTCACGTCCTGCTTCACCTGCACCGTACAGGGCAAAGTGTTTCACGCACGCCATGATTTCATCATTGCGTTGCATATTCTTTCCCTGATAGCCGCGTACCATTGCTTCGGCAATCATGGCGCCGAGGAACGGGTCTTCGCCGTTCCCTTCGGATACACGTCCCCAGCGAGGGTCGCGCGAGATGTCCACCATCGGGCTGAATGTCCAGGAAATTCCGTCGGCGCTGGCTTCTACGGCTGCAATGCGGGCAGACTCTTCGATGGCTGCCATATCCCAGGTACAAGACAAACCGAGCGGGATAGGGAACATTGTCTCATATCCGTGGATAACGTCCATGCCAAACAATAGCGGAATGCCCAAACGGGATTGTTCCACTGCCTGTTTCTGTACTTCGCGTATTTTTTCCACTCCTTTCAGGTTGAACAGTCCGCCTACTTCGCCCTTTTTGATTTTAGCGGCAATATCGCTGCTCTTGGCTTGTCCGGTGGTGATTTCTCCGGTGACGGGAAGGTTTAATTGACCTATTTTTTCTTCCAGCGTCATCTTCTTCATCAATACGTCGATGAAACGGTTCATATCCTGCGGCGACTTTTGTGCCGTGGCAGTCAGGAATCCGGTAGCGAGAAGAAGAAGTGACAATATTGTTTTTTTACTTATCATATCGTTCTATTATATTATTGTTTCATGTTATATTAATAATCCGGGTTTTGTACCAGCACTCCTTTGGACTTGTCTATCTCAGTCTGAGGTAATGGAAGTAAGGCATTCTTGTCCTGATAGTTGACTTTTCCGGCTGCATGTAACACTTCTTTGGCGATGCCCCAACGAACCAGGTCGTAGAAACGGTCAAATTCCATGCCCAGTTCCACGCGGCGTTCGTGACGGATGGCTTCACGCAGTTCTCCTTGGTCGGTAGTCGTTACTTTTGGCAATATGTTGGTATTCGTGCCCCTGGCACGTGCGCGTACCTGTTCGAGATAGTCGATGGCCTCGCCGGGGATGCCTTTTTCATTGGCGGATTCGGCTCCCATCAACAATACGTCTGCATAACGGATCAGACGGATATTTACCCAGAAACCTTTGTTGGTATATTCTTTACGCAAAGCCGGGTCGGTATAAGCTTTCTTGTTGAAGTAAGCGCCCGTTGCCGGAGAAACCGGGGATTCGCCGTAAGGCTCGTTGGTATTCTCGGGAGTAATCGGGTCGTCGTCCGAATGACGGAAGTAGAGCAGGGTGGCGTTTTTACGCGGGTCGCCCTGTTCGTAGGCTTCCGCCATATATTCTGTTGCCATGTGCCATCCCCATCCCAAGTCCCATTGACCTGCTCCGCGCACACCTTGTACTTCGCAGAATTGGCTGCCGATAATATCACTTTGAGGAAGGGCGGCGGTGGCGGTACATTGCAGTTCGAAGATGGAGCCGCCGTTGTTTTCACCTTCGTCCGTAAATATCTCATTGTATGGGGTTCTCAGATTGTAAAGCCCTTTTTTAATGACATCGGTAGAGGCTGTGTACATATTGTTCCAGTCGTTGCGCATCATATAGGTACGGGCGTGCAGGGAACGTGCGGCTCCCCAGGTCAGGCGTCCGAGGTATTCGGTGCTCCACGTTTCCGGCAGTGATTCCTCAGCGGTTTTCAGGTCGTTGTCAATCTGCTCGTAGATTTTATCGGCGGTTGTTTTCGGAATATTGGCTTCCGAAGCGTCGTTGATTTTGTACGTCACGAGAGGCACTTCGCCGAAAGCCCTTACCAGATTGAAGTAGCAGTAAGCACGGAAGAAAGAGGCCTCGCCTTTGTTGATAATATCTTCAGCTTCCGTTTGTCCGGCAGTCTCTTTATCTGCAATGGATTTGAGAATGTCATTGCACTGGTAGATGATGGCATAATTCTGTCCCCAGTAGGCGCCCAGCAGGCCATTGTTCGCAGTATATATGAAATCATCGTACATTTCCGCTACGTCGGAACCGTCGCTGGCTATACTTCCTTTCTCCGAATCTTCGGAACGGAAGCAGTGGATGGCGAATGCGGGAGGCCCGGCAGTAATGTTATAATTACGCATCATTGTGTAAACATTGTAAATCTTACCGTTGACGAGTGCGTTGGGATTGTCGTCTTCGGTGAACTGTCCTTGCGGACTGCGGTCGAGAAAGTCGCTGCAACTGCCCAGAAACAGTGTGGTAGCGGCAATAAGGGCTGAAAATATATATTTATCCAGTTTCATATGATTATAGTTTTAGAATGTTAAGTTGATTCCGAATGTATAAACTGCCGGTACAGGGTAACTGCCGTTGTCTACTCCGAATGCGGTGGCGGTGCCGCCCAGTTCGGGGGTATATCCGGTGTTATGCTTCCACGTTTTCAGGTTCTGTATGTTGACATATACTTTGAGAGCTTGCAGGCGGATTTTTGCGAGCAGGCTTTTGTCAAATGCATAAGCCAGTTGTACATTACGGATGCGGAAGAAACGACCGCTTTCAATGTAATAATCCGAATTCAGCATATTGATGGAATGTTTGGAGTTCAGCAATGGCTGGCTGTTGGAGGTTCCTTCACCGTGCCAGCGTCCCAGACGTTGTTCCATGTAGTTGAACTGGGCAAAGTTGTAGTTGTCCCATGTGCGGAAAATCTGGTTTCCGCCTTGTCCCATCATGTCGATGTCCAGCGACCAGTTGCGGTAGTTCACTCCGAGAGAGAAACCATAAGTTACTTTCGGGGTAGGATTACCTATCATCGTACGGTCTTCCGGGGTAATCTTGCCGTCACCGTTGACATCTGCGAATTTCAAATCGCCGGGGGTGACTGTGGCAAGCGTATTCTCAGGGGATGAGTTGATGTCGGCCTGTGACTGGTAAACTCCCGCCACTTTGTATCCGTAGAAATAGCCGATAGGATAACCTGCCATCGTATAACTCTGCTGCTTGTCTCCGGCAATGATGGAATATCCTTCCTGCACGAGGCTCTTCACTTCGTTCTTGATAGTGGTCAGGTTGGCACTGACGGTATATCCCCATTCGCCTATCTGGTCACGCCAAGTTACTGCCATTTCCACACCTTTATTCTGAATCTGTCCAAGGTTGCCGATGCCCGGAACTGTTCCGGAGATGCCGGGAACTTCTGCCAGCAGGTCTTTGGTGTTCTTCTTGTAATAAACACCCTCGAAATGCAGACGGTTGCGGAGCAGGTTCGTCTCAAATCCGGCTTCCCAGGCTTCTACCTTTTCCCAGCGGAGATTCGGGTTGGGCAGATATGCCAGTTGGTATCCCGGGTAGATGATGGAAGGCTTGCCGAATACGGCAGAGTAAGCGTTGCTCAACAGCGGTTCGGCAGGGTAGGCCTTGTCCAGGTTCTGGTTTCCCAGCGTACCGTAAGATGCTTTAATCTTCAGCATATCCAGCCACTTGATATCTTTCATGAATTCTTCTTCGCTCATCAGCCAGCCGCCGCCCAGTGAGAAGAAGTTCTGCCATTCGTTGCCCGTGTAGGAGAACGCTGAAGAACCGTCCCGGCGGAACGACCCGTTGAACAGGTATTTGCCTTTGTAATTGTAAATGACACGTGCGAGCATGGATAAAGTGCTACGTTCCCATTGTGTACTTCCGTTGGTGGCAGTGGCGGCATCTCCGATGCTGACAAACCACTTGTCGGGGTTGTCCGGAATCATCAGTCCGACTCCCTGTTTGCGTGCTCCGTCCAGCCGGCTCAGTGAGTTGTAATAGGTAGTGAAGCCTGCGGTAGCCGTCAGGTTATGGTTGCCGTTGTCAAAACTGTTGGTATATGTCAGCACATAGTCGCTTTGTACTTTCGTCTCATTTTCCTTGAATTGGCTGACTTCCGTTTTTCCTGTTCCCAAAGTGGCGATGTCACCATTGACAGTAGGGTCGTACACTTTGACAATAGGAGTGTAGGTACGTCCGTTGTTGGATGCGTAGTCCATGGAGAAGGTAGCTCTGAAATTGAAATGTTTCAGGAAGTCCACTTCGCCGTAGATATTTCCCGAAGCACGGTAATTCTCGGCTTTGGTAGTGTTCGCCTTCAATTCGACGTCTACCATCGGGTTGTTGATTTGTGCCTTCTGGAACTCGGGCAGGGCAGTGTACAATCCATATTCATTGTTGTAAACCGGAGCGATAGGAGTGGCACGGAGCGCATTCAAGACCTGTTTGGAATCAGCGGGAAGCATACGTGCTCCGTTGAACTGGAAGCCGACTTTCAGGAAGTCCGTTATTTTATAATCATTGCTGGCATTGATGGTTACCTTGCTGAATTTCTCATGCTCGATGTTGCCTTGTTCGTAGGAGTAACCTACACCCAGGTAGAAACTGTGTTTGGGTGAAGCACCGGTGATACTGATATTGTTGTTGGTGATAAAAGCGTTTTGGAAAATCTCGTCCTGCCAGTTGGTATTTGCGTCCCATCCGGTATAATCGAACGGATCATCTCCTTGGTTGGCAAGCTGCTCGCTATACAGTTCCTTGAATTGTGAACCGTTCACCATTTTTACTTTATCCACTACTTTCTTGAAACCGAAGGACGTGTTTATATTGACCAATGTCTGCCCTTCTTTCGCTTTCTTAGTGGTGATGATGATAACACCGTTCGCACCACGTACACCGAAGATGGCGAGGGATGACGGGTCTTTCAGAATCTCCATAGATTCGATGTCCTCAGGGTTGAGGAAGTTGATGTTATCGTTGAACAGTCCGTCAACGATGTAGAGGGGTTTGTATCCGTTGATGGAGTTTGTCCCGCGGATACGGATTTCCGGGTCGGCACCGGCACGTCCTGAGTTTACGATTTGTACACCTGCCACCTTACCTTGCAGGGAAGAAAGCGGGTTCATCGCCGGTTTGTTGGCCAGTTCTTCCCCTTTGATGTTGGTGATGGAACCTGTCAAATCTCTTTTCTTAGCGCTACCATATCCGATAACGACTGTTTCGGCCAGTACTTGCGAGTCTTCTTTCAAGGTGACGTTGATAACGTTCTGTGTCCCTACCTTGATGCTCTGCGTGGTCATACCTACGTATGAGAATACCAGTATGTCGTCCGGAGTGACAGAGATTGAGTACTTACCGTCCATATCTGTGATAGTTCCGGTGGAAGTTCCTTGTACGAGTACCGATGCACCGATCAATGGTTCATTGGCAGCATCCGTCACTGTTCCTGTCACCGTCTTTGTCTGTGCAAAGACCGATGTGGAGGTCAATAGCAGGCAAACAAGCGTCATGATGCTCCTTGACCTGATGGCTTTTTTCTGAAGATGTTGTAAAAGTCTAGTCCTCATTGCATTAAATTTTTCCATTTGTTATTATTTAGGTTGAAGTCTTTTTTCTGCCGTCTTTTGGCGAGAGTAACAAAGGAAACAAACGAAATTCAAAAAAGATTTGGGAAAAAAGAGAGGATGCTTGTTTTTAACACAAAAGGGTGAGGAGACTGTTGAAAAAGTTCAGACATGAACCGGTGTGGTTCATGCCTTTCCTGTTTTAAAACATTTGTTCCGCAGTGGTCATACATTGAATGACGTCTTCTTTGCTGCCATTGAAAGGACCTGATTTCTCTATTTTTAATGTAGACATGGCGGCTGCAAAACGACCGGCTTCTTCGATGCCGGCACCTGATACCCGTTGATATAAATAGCCGATGGTATACGTGTCTCCACATCCCGTTGCGTCTACCACTTCTCTGGGCTTATAAGCCGGAATACGATAGAAGTCTTTTCCGTCGAAGATAAGTGAGCCCATGCCGCCTAATGTGACTAATACTTCTTTCACTCCCCATTCATATAATTGGCGGGCAGCTTCATGCGGGTCGGAAAGACCGGTCAGTACTTCCATTTCATGCTCGTTGACTTTGAGGAAATGAATATATTGCAAGGCTTCTCTCTTATCTGTCCAGTCCACCGGATAGACGTGGGTGTCACGCACTTCACGTAAATAGCCTTGTGAGTCTACTGCAATCAACCCTTTTTGAGATAGTTCTTTGATTACTTCCAATGAGAAGTCGTCAGCCAGCAGAGAGCCGAGATGGTAGATTTGCGCATCTATCTCTTTCAACTGACTGGCTGTGAACGGATCGGCTTTCGCTAATACCCGTTGGGTACGGTCGTCCGGATTGGCTCCATAGATGTTCTCGAAGTATACGGAGTGTTTGCTCGGTAAGGCAGTTACGTTAATACCCACTTTGCGCAGCTGCTCTACAACTTTCATTTCAGTGGCACCTACTGCCGTTACCAGCGCATAATCGATATCATTAAAATGGCGGATGGCATGTGAGCAATAAAAAGCTGTTCCTCCCGGCATGTAGACAGTGTTTTGAGGAGTGACTACTTTGTCTAATGTGATGTGACCGATGCAGCAAAGTTGATGTTTATTCATGTTTAACTAATTAAAAAGCCTCCAAGATAGTATCTTGAAGGCTTATAGTTTATTTTTGGTGCGGATGATAGGACTCGAACCTACACGCCTCACGGCACCAGATCCTAAGTCTGGCGCGGCTACCAATTACGCCACATCCGCATGTGTAGCTTTTTTGTTTAGCGGTGCAAAGATAGGAAGATTTTCTGATTTGGCAAATAATTCGACAATAAAGTTATTCACTTAAGATTTCGAATGCTTTTTCAATCAGAGTGTCTTTGTGCTTAAGTTGATCTGATTCAGACATATTGATGGCAATGTCCGGCTCAATACCTTCTTCCAAGGGTTGCTTGTTTTTGTCGAAATGCGGACTGGCGGAGAAACGGACGCTCCATCCATTAGGTAATTCCGATGAGAAGGGAAGTCCCGAACCACCTCCGGTCCAGTCACCTAACTGGATGATTCTTTTCTCTTCGTTGTCCTTGTTTAAGCTGCGCATCGCATTCACAAAATCATTGGTGGCACTATAACAACGACGATTGGTCAGAATGATTACTTTCTTCTGCCACCGGATGCTGTTGGATGGTTCCAGATAGATCGGCTCCATCTTGGAGAAATCATTATGTCCCGGTCCGGTTTTGTGCTGTATATATCCGGTAAGTGTTTTCTCGTTGGTAAACCGGGCGGCAATGCGGGTGGAGTTGGTCAGGTTTCCGCCTCCGTTATCACGTACATCGATGATTAATCCGTTGCAGGTGGCCAGGTAGAGGAGAACTTCATCCAAGTTGCCATCGCCCACTCCGGAACTGAAACTTTCATAACGAATATATCCTATATTATTATCGAATATTTTATACTTTAAACCGGCGGATGTATAGTATCCTGTGCTGGCACTGCCCAGATAAGTTTGATAGAGAATATCTTCCCGGTAGTTCCAGTCGTAACCCTGATACCATTCATCGTAGAAAGAAGTACGTTTGGCAGAGGATAGATTGACATGTCCGTCTTTTAAAATGTATAGCATCTGGCTTAGGATGTCGAACAGGTCGTCATTAGACATTGTCGGAATAATCAGTGGGCTATATTTGTCGTGAACGGCATCCCAGTCAATACCTTTTGCTTCCAGAAAACAATACTGTTCGTCGATGATCTTCCATAGTTGTTCGAAGTTTCCTACAGGATCATTGGCGTAGTCTTCTTCTCCGATGCAACCGGTCAATACCGGAAGACAGCAGAGCAGCCAAAGCATTTGTCTAATCTTATTTCTCATTCTTAATTGATCTCACTTGAAGTTTCAACATTAAATTTTGTTCTCTTAGTAGGCTCTGACCGATGAAGGCAAAGCTGTTCCTTTTTTGTTTCGGATACGGTATAGGTCTTTCACAAATCCTACCATGAATACGTGCGAGTAGGTATGTGTCTTGATATTGTTTACATTGGATTGTTGCAAATCAGCCAGATAGCTGAATCGCATTTTTGTATATCCTATCGGTAAGTCGACCGAGAGCATCTGCCGCAGTGAAGGCTGGTTGTGCAGGGAGGTGAACTTTATCACTCCACTCGAATTTCCCAGAGAGAATATCTCGTAGTAAGATTGTCCGTAGTGCGGTGAGAACATTACTCCCATCACCGGTAGATTGACTTGATAGCGTAATACCATCGGGTACCGTTTGATTTTCAAATGCCAGATAGCCATTCCGGAAGCATCCAAATTGACGTATGCCCGTGCGGATGCCGGATTGTTGGTGTTCCGGAGATTATAGACAAAGCCTCCGTTGGCATCTATCAATCCTCCGGCTAATAATTTGAAATTCTCCGTCAGTCGAAACTGGTAGTGTAATCCGTAATTCCAGTTGACTAATCCGGAGAAGGTGTTATTGTTATCGGCACGGTTATGGGTATAACCGATGTCTGCCTGAAAGAAATTCTGCACAGACACATTTCCATCGAATAACTTAGTCATCCGAATCGTCTCGCGGGAAATACGGAAGTCAATTCCTTTGTATTCCTGCGGTGAAAGATAGGTGTCGAATACGTTGGTAAATCCTACACCGTACATGGTGGCACGTGTTACATACCGATGGGTTTGCAGACTGTCAATCTGCGCTTGTAATCTGGTGCAAAGGGCGAACAGGATGCATCCTGTCAGCCCCAGATATATTAGTTTTTTCTTCATCAGAATAATTTCATCTGCCCGGTGATCTCATCAATAATATCGCCTTCGCTCTTATCACTGTCCGGGTCCAGATTTTCCGGTTCCTCTTCCGGGCTTTCCTGCTGCTCTTGTTCAGGTTCGGGGAAGCGGGTCGGTTCAAGTTCGTTGATCGTATCCACGGTATAGGTCGTGATGCGTTTTCCTTTGGCTTTGAACCCTTTGACAGCTATGAATTCATCTGCATCGATATCCAACGGATCACGGAAGCTGTCGTGTCCGCCAAATATAACTTCCAGACGCGGATAGTACTCATCGGTCAGCAAGATGAGACGGTTATTCTTATTCTCTCCCAGATAGTTCTGTTTGCGGTTGGAGGCCTCGAAGCAGAAACGTTTCAGGTACGGGTAATTCTGTTGATCGGCATCATAAAGTGCAGCGGTCCATACCTTATGGGGATCGAATTTCTCAACGATGCTCACATTGTCTTCGTAGTGATTGCTCAAATCGAAGTTGGTGGTGTAGAAATCACCATTGTTCAGTACAACCAGTATGGAGTCGTCACTTTGGAATTCTCCCAAGTATTCGCCGCGTCCATCATAGTTGAGGCGAAGTATGTCACGGTCGAACCAGACTTTACGTCCACCGAGAGTAGAGCCGCCTTTCTGTTTCAAGGATATTTTGTGTACCGGCAAGCGGGTGAGAATTATCCCCCGTGCCTGGCGTCCCTTGATACTGACTTCGCTGAAGTCATGCTCGAAGATGATGCGGCGTACACGCGGGTTCGGCTTCAATGTCACTTTGATAATTTCGGCTTCTCCGTTCGGGTTGGCACTGAAATAGGTAATTCGTGAATCGGGAGTTCCCAGTGTCACATCATATTCGCGGTCGCGGACCACGGAAGTTACGGCGAAACGTTTTACGTAGGTCGTTCCTTCTTTTCCGTCGCGGTAGGCTACGTTGTAGATTGTACGTTTATCGTTCTTCTTGAATACATTGACATAAAGAACGTTCTTACCGACAAATTTCTTATCGGCAACGGGGGTGACGATATATTTACCATCACGGAAGAAGATAATGACATCGTCGATATCCGAACAGCAGGCTACGAACTCATCTTTCTTCAAGGTCGTTCCGATAAATCCTTCTTCACGGTTGATATAGAGTTTCTCGTTTGCTTCTACTACTTTGGCTGCTTCGATGGTGTCGAAGTTTCGCAATTCCGTGTGGCGCGGGAAATTCTTGCCGTATTTGTTCTTCAGCATCTGATACCAGTTGACGGTATAATCCACGATGTGAGCCAGGTGGTTATCAATCTCGGCAATTTCCTCTTTCATCTTGGCGATCAGTTCATCTGCTTTGTCTGAGTTGAATTTCAGGATACGCCCCATTTTGATTTCCATCAACTTGAGAATATCTTCTTTCGTAACTTCACGGATAAATGTCGGATAGTAAGGTGTCAGACGTTCGTCGATATGTGCACAGGCTGCATCCATGTCTTTGGATTGCTCGAACTCTTTATCCTTATAGATGCGTTCTTCGATAAATATCTTTTCGAGAGAAGAGAAATGCAGGGATTCCAGAATTTCTCCTTTCTTGATTTCCAGCTCCTGCTTCAGCAAATCCATCGTATTGTCTGCCGACTTTTTCAGGACTTTGCTCACAGTGAGGAAATGTGGCTTACTGTCATCGATAATACAGCAGTTGGGCGAGATACTTACTTCACAGTCAGTGAAAGCGTACAGAGCATCAATCGTTTTATCTGATGAGGTGCCGGGTGCGAGGTGCACTAATATTTCTACGTTGGCAGCCGTATTGTCGTCTACCTTACGAATTTTGATCTTTCCTTTATCAACAGCTTTCAGGATAGAGTCGATCACTGTCGAAGTCGTCTTTCCGTATGGAATTTCTGTGATAGCAAGCGTTTTATTATCAATCTTGTTGATCTTGGCACGTACTTTCACGGCTCCGCCACGCTCTCCGTCGTTGTATTTGGCTACATCGATAGAGCCTCCTGTCTGGAAATCAGGATATAGTTGGAATTCCTCTCCGCGTAAATAGCTGATAGAGGCATCACAAAGTTCGTTGAAATTGTGTGGTAAAATTTTTGAAGAAAGTCCCACGGCGATACCTTCCACTCCCTGTGCTAATAATAACGGGAATTTCACAGGAAGAGTGACCGGTTCCTTGTTTCGTCCGTCATAAGAAAGTTTCCATTCGGTAGTTTTGGGATTGAAGACAACATCCAGCGCAAACTTGGACAAGCGTGCTTCGATATAACGGGGAGCAGCTGCGCCGTCTCCGGTGAGGATATTACCCCAGTTACCCTGACAATCGATCAACAGGTCTTTCTGTCCCAACTGTACCAGGGCATCTCCGATAGAAGCATCACCGTGAGGGTGGAACTGCATGGTGTGTCCCACAATGTTAGCCACTTTATTATACCGTCCGTCGTCCAGACGTTTCATTGAATGTAAAATACGTCGTTGCACAGGCTTTAAACCGTCATTGATATGAGGCACGGCACGTTCCAGTATAACGTATGAAGCATAGTCCAGAAACCAATTCTGGTACATGCCTGTTAACTGATGCTTTACGTTTTCGTCCCGCGTGTCCGCCGGTTTGTAGTCTGAATGTCCTTCCGTTATCTCGTTGATTTCGTCACTCATATATCAATCTTCGCTTTGCTTTAACAACAAATTATCTTCCTGAACATCAAAAAAGGGGATGTCCACGCAAAAATACGAAATAAATTCATATGAGGACGAAAAGAACTCACGTTTTTTATGATACTGACAGTTCTGTTAATCCTTTGATTTCACATTCCATACCAATAAAGCAAAAAAGACGGAGAGTAATGCGGCTCCGATCCAAAAAATATTGATATAAGAAAAGTCATAGATTTCTTTGCCATCGACAATGCTTTTATGCCCTCCTATGAGAATACCGCTCATAATATCCTGTATACCTGCCCCGATGTAACTGGCAATACCTACGATTCCTAATGCTGCACCTGAAGCGTTCCGGGGAGCAATGTCAACTGCCATCAATCCGCCCAAGAAACAGAGGAGTACTCCGATCGCAGTACCGAACAGTACCATGGATAACGCGTCTACCCAAAAGTGGACACCCGGAACTAATAGAAACAGACAAAGTGCCATTACATTCATCAGACCGAAGATGAGTGCAGGAGCATTTCTGCGCCCACTGAAAAACTTGTCGGAGATGACACCGGAAAACATTGTACCGATAATTCCACAAACCGAACCGATAGAAATGATAAAACTGGCGTCCAGTGTAGAATATCCTTTCTGGGTTTCCAGATAGAAGACTCCCCAGCTGTTTACGGCATAGCGGCTGACGTACATCAATGCACTCGAAATGGCAAGTATCCAAATTGCGGGCATCATTAGAGCTTGCCGTTGTGCCTTGTTGAAATCGGCAGCATCACCTGTTTCACTTTGCATTTGTGGATGATTGACGGCAGGCAGCCCTTCACTTTCCGGAGAATCATGAAAGAATCTCCAGACGATTAATGCCCCGATTATTCCGATACTTCCGGCTCCAATGAAACCGTATCTCCATCCTAAAGCACTGACAATGGAGGCGACAATAATGAAAGTCATTGCTTCCCCGATGTTGTGGCTTGCCGACCAGAAGCCATAGAACGATCCCCGTTTCTTATTTTCAAACCAACGGGATAATCCGACTACGCAAGAAGCAGCCCCCATTGACTGAAACCATCCGCTGATTCCCCATAATATGGCGAATAGAATGAAAGAGTGGGTGAATCCTAGGCATAAGTTTGCCAGGGCTGTAATTAGCAGTCCGGTGGACATGAAACGCCTGATATTGCTGCGGTCTGCCAGAAATCCGTTAGTGAATTTTCCGATAGCATAGGTGAAAAATAACACTGCTCCGATAATACCGAGCTCTGTTTCTGAAAAGATTCCTTCTTCAACAATCGGTTTCTTTACTACATTCAGGCTTAGCCGACAGACATAATAAATACCATATCCGGCTGTGGCGGAAAGAAAGGTAGCCCACTGCAATCTTTTAAGTTTTTTCTTGTCTTTTTTAAGAGGAGTCGCAGGAGTGCTGATGTGATAAAATTTGATAAGTTGTTTTAACATGGTGGTAGGATTTGATAGCCTAGTGAAAGGCGATAGTAATGGGAAGGTGTATCGATTATCTTCCGATACACCTTCTGATGAAGAAATAAATAAAGAGTTAGTTAGTAGCTTAGTCCATCTTCCCAACCCGGATTTTGGGTTAGAATGCCTTGTGTAAGTACGCGCTGGTCAGCAGGGATAGGCCATAAGTAGTCTCTTTCCTCTTTCCAGTCTTTGCCATAAGTAACTTTGGGGAATCCGATAATATAACCGGATGTTCCGTTGGAGAGATAGATATCCTTATCCAGTTTCTTTTTATTATCACATTGGGAGGTCGCTGTGGTTTCGTAGATTTCCAGATCAGGCTTCCCGTCACCATCCATATCGTATGTTCCTACTCCGGGAACATAAATACCGTAGTAAGGTACGTAATGATTGAACATTTGTTTACCTTCTTTCCAACGGAATAAATCCCATTGTCTCAACCCTTCCATTACTAGTTCAATTGTACGTTCGCGACGGATTTCGAGAATGACGCCCTTATTCGTTCCCTGCTCAACATTCGGATAGCAAGCTGCCAGATAAGGATCAGGGTTACTGTTGGCATCCGTAAGATTCAGATCCGGCATTTTAGCCCGTTCTCGAATTTTATTGATAGAGATATCCAGGTCTTCTTGTTTAAGTGTTCCCAGTTCGGCTTTGGCTTCGGCATAATTCAGGTAGACTTCCGCTGCTCGCATCAAAGGCCAATCGGAGGTACTTTTAGCGGCTCCGTCATGATCTTTGGTACCTACAAATTTGATAGGTCTGTAGCCGCAATAAGCAGTTAAGTCATTGGCGGTCACGGTTGTTTCTCCTTTTTGGATATAGTTCGGACAAAGTACGGTTTGTTGCAGGCGTGGATCGCGGTTTTTCACCTCGTCTGTGTAAAACATTGTTTCATATCCTTGTTTATCAGTGAAACGTGTTCCGTCCGCCATCAGGTAGTGATTCATAAACCGGCGGGTAAATCCCATTTGCAGGTTAGCGATGCTGAATTGTACGGAGTGTGATAATTGCAAACCTTCGAAGTTATAAGCTCTTGCCAGTACGACTTCTGTGGTTTTGGCGTTGTCGGCACAGAACATATCTCTGTAAGGTTCCGTTCCTTCTTTATACAGGCTGAAGCCGCTTTCGTCAATAAACTGCCGGGCAGTGCTTGCTGCAATTTCCAGGTATTTCTCATAATTATCCAGTCCATGGTATTTCCGATAAGTCCCTTCATAAAGTGCAGCTTGACTGGCAAATGCCAATGCCGCCCATTTAGTGACTCTTGTGTTCCGAGTTTCTGTGCTTTTGGTCGGCAAACTGGTAGCGGCATCTTGGAAATCTTTGAGTACTTGATTCATCACAAACTCGCGGGAATCCCTGGCTTTGACTAATAATTCCTGATCTTCCGAACCTAATACCTGATCATACCAGGGCACGTCTCCATAACGGCGTACCTTTACGAAATAGAAATAAGCTCTGAAGAATTGGGCCACTCCATTATATTGATTGCGGGCGGTTTCATCATCACAGTTGGAAGAATGTTGCAGGAAGTAATTAATGTGGCGGAGTTTGGTCCATGACCATCCGGTTTCGCTGGCAGCCGAACGGGTTCCTTCAATTACCTGTCCCATGCCTTTGTCGATCATATCATCTGCATTTGTACCGGCTGAAGCATCTGGCTCGTCCAGTAAGGTATAAAATTGATTGGTCCATAATTCCAGATCGGATTTGTTTTGAAAGTAATTCTCTGGTGTCACTGCATTTTCCGGTAGGAGTGTCAGGTCACAGCTATTGAATAGGGCTACGGCCATTCCCAGAATTATTATTTTGTTGATAGCTTTCATACTATATCTGATTAGTCATTAATTAAAAAGTTATATCTACTCCAACAGTGTAAACACGCGGGTAAGCATATCCCGAACCCGTGTTGGATGAGTAAGTGCTACTGGAGATTGCCAATTCCGGGTCGATAGTTTTGTTATGCTTCTTCAGAGGCGACCAATAGTATAGATTTTCTCCCGATACGTAAACACGAACCTTTTCAAAAATACGTTTACTGATAGGCAGTGTATATCCAATAGAGAGATTCTTGAAACGCAGATAAGCGATATTCTGTATATATCGGTCGTTTACGGTGCCGAGTGAACCGCCTGAATAGGATTGATAACCTCTGATACGTGGGAAGAAAGCATTTCTGTTGTCTTCTGTCCAGCAGTCTTCCGGAAATGATTTTTCTACAAATGAGGTAGAAGGGAAAGAATATGGTCCCCAGAATGAATTTGCTCCCTGTGAGGTGGTACTATAAGATGGGTACCAGTCTCTTTTACCAATTCCCTGGAAGAAAGCGGATACGTCGAAACCGTTCCAGCTCGCATCCAGACGGAAAGAATAACTGTATCTGGGAGTTGTGTTTCCAATGATTTGTTTATCACCAGGATCGTCTACTGTTCCAGCTCCGGCCCCAATCACATTGTCACCGTTTAAGTCAGCAAAGCGTACGTCACCGGCACGCAGATAACCGTCGACCTTACTGCTATAAACACGTCCGTTCACGACTTTGTCATTGATCTTTGCCTGATATTCTGCTGCTTCCTTATCTGTTTTGAACAATCCGTCTACATGGTATCCCCAGATTTCTCCCATCTTCTTGCCTACATAATGGTCGGAGATCAGTTTGTCCGGATTATTGTATTTGGTGATTGTCCGTTGGTAATCTCCCAATGTAGCTTGTATTCCATACCTGAAAGGTTTATTGGCCACTTTGAACGAGTCGTTCCATGAAACGGATAATTCCCATCCGTTTGTCCGTAAGTCGGCACAGTTGGCTTTTGGGGTGGAAGCACCGTATACATCCGGTAACGTCAATGAAGTAGTTAGCATATCTGTTGTTTTACGAACGTAATAGTCGGCACTCATACTTAAACGGTTTCTAAGGAATGACATATCCAATCCGACATTGTAGGTTGTAACGGTTTCCCAAGTCAGTCCGGAAGAAATCGGGTTGGAAATCTTTGCGTAATATGCTTTGCCTTCTCCGTCGAAAGTATAGCTGAACTGATTGTCCGAAGTGATTGTCTGCAGATAAGCGTAATAATCTACCTGCTGGTTCCCCAGGCTACCGACGGATGCGCGTAACTTCAGGCTGCTCCACCAGTCGCTTACCGGTTTGAAAAAGTTCTCTTCGGAGATTCTCCATCCGGCAGATACTGAAGGGAAAACTCCCCATCTGTCTCCTTCTGCGAACCGGGAAGAACCATCGGCACGACAGGATACTTCGAGCAGGTATTTACCCATGTAATCATAATTGATACGGCCGAAGAAACCAAGCGTTTTATAGGCGCTGATATCTTGTGATACGGTAAGTACACTTTCAGGAGTTACTGCCGAGAAGGAGTCGAGGTTATCATTGGACAGGTTAGTCATAGAAGTGTTTTTGTTGACATTGCGGTAAGTCTCATACTGGCTACCTGCCACTATTTTAAGATTGTGTTTCTTTGCCCATGAATGTTCAAATGTTGCATAATAGTTCAACATGTGAGTAACAGGGAAAGATTCGTCTTCCTCATAATTATTAAAGATACTTCCGGAAGTGAAAGTTTGTGTCACTCCCTGACTGCGTGAATACTCAAATGAATTGTTGCGATAACGGTACAATTGCTTTCTTTGTTGGTAACTGTAGTTGGCGGTCAGAGTCAGTCCCTGTAGTAACGTAATGTCAATCTGATTGACAACGGACAAGAGTGTTCTGGATTTGCTGTTATGACCTCTTCGTGACGTTAGGTATCCGCCGTCACCGGCTCCCAAGGGAGAGTTGGCATAAAGTTGGTTGGTATATTGCACAATCGTTCCATCCGGATTGAAGGGGACGAATGAGGGACTGATATTTGATTCTAGGCGGGCAATAGTCATTGCGTAGTTGGAAGTACCGTTATAATTGTAATTGTTATTATCCAGTCCGATATTTGTCGACCATTTGATCCATTTGTTTAGTTGAGCATCCATTTTGGCACGGAACGAATAATCCTTATAAAGGTCTTTGTCGATGTTGAACATACCATATTGCTGGTAGTAACGTCCACTGATATAGTAATTCACCTTTTCGCCACCTCCGGTGATAGAGACATTGTGTTCCATCTGTGGGCGGGTACGATTGTAGAAGTATCCATACCAGTCCGTATTTCCATAATAATAATATTTCCCGTCTTCTCCGATTTCCACCCATGGACGTTCCGGATTCTCAGTCATATCATTCCGGCGGTCATAGAGTTTCTGGAGCTCTTCATCTTCGTACAAGTACATATTCACGCCATTGTATGCATGGTAGAACTTGTTGGCGAAAGTGACATAATCGTATCCGGTACGGATAAAATCAGTGGAAGTCGTGTTCTGTGTCCATCCAAATCGACCGTTGTAGCTGATTTTGGCTTTTCCTTTTGTTGCAGCACTTCCCGATTTGGTGGTGATAAGTACCACACCTGCAGAGGCCTTTGCTCCATAAATGGCACATGAAGATGCATCTTTCAATACGGAAATCGACTCGATGTCATTTGCATTGACTTGGTTCAGTGGAACTTCTACACCGTCGCAAAGTACTAATGGCGTACCGCCATTGACAGAGATCCCTCCGCGAATGTTTAATGAATAGCCGGACTCGGGAGAACCGGTGCCGAAAGTCAGATTTACAGACGGATCGGCTCCTTGTAATGCATTGGCGGCAGATACTACCGGGCGGTTGTTCAGTTCTTTGCTTGAAATGGTGGATACAGCACCTGTCAGATTACTTCTGCGTTGGCTACCATAGCCCACTACAACTACTTCGTCAATCATCAGACTGGAAGGTACCAGACGGATTGTCTTAGTCTGACCGTCTTTTACATGAACTGTCGCTACCTCATAGCCTACATACGAAATATCAATAGTCGAAGGAATGGAAGTCTCCAGAGAGAACTTTCCATCCAAGTCGGTAATTGCTCCCTGTGCGGTTTCTTTGTTCATCACCGAAGCACCGATAACGGGATTTCCTTCTTCGTCATAGACAACCCCGGTGATTGTCTGCTTCTTTTTCTCATCGGACTTTTGCTGGCTGGTATCGGACTTTTTACTGATGATGATGCTATGTCTGTTGATGGTATAGCTAACATTCTGTCCCACGAATATCTGATCCAAAACGACCTTGATAGGCGCATTATTGGCATTGATTGACACCTTCTTACTCATGTTGATCTCGGAAGATTTGATTACAACTGAATAATTCTTGGTCTTATGTAAAGCTTCTATCGCTTCTTTTACAGTAACATTCTTTAATTGTAAGGTTATGTCTTGTGCTAGAATAGGTTGAGAGAAAAATATCATCACACAAGCAAACCAGATTGTCGATATATATTTTTTATAAATATTAGTTTGCTTCATATCAGGTTATACTACTGCTAAATTTATGGAGTTGCAGAAGTAATCATGATTACTTCCTGACTCCGGGTTATGGACATTTGTCCGTCTGTATTGAGATTGGATAAAATCTCGTCAAGAGTTTCCCCGTTAGTGAAATAAGCAATGTACGTGTTGTCGCTTAACTTTTGATCTAATATGATGATTCTGGTATCGAAATAATATTCCAGTTCCTTC